>Ga0307980_1000293_pt1 | contig 24350 bp, 21 predicted proteins | sample OrgLakmetage1060_FD_201817 | JGI IMG/M metagenome (GOLD analysis project Ga0307980, IMG submission 201817) | Saline water microbial communities from Organic Lake, Antarctica - #1060 | ecosystem: Environmental > Aquatic > Non-marine Saline and Alkaline > Saline | place: Antarctica: Organic Lake... | reverse complement strand
TCACATGGAGATAAGAAGGAAGACAAGCGACTGGCTACTCTCCTCAACACCAACCTGCCTCATCAGCTCTCCCGGGCCAAAGCTCAACTGGGCTTCAACTGGATTCAGATAGCCACCGATTGCGTGTACAAGGGAGATAGGGGCAACTACTCAGAGAGTGACCCTAAGGACGCCGAAGATCTCTATGGTTTATCTAAGATTGCTGGCGAGGAAAACTCTAAAGGCGCGATTCAGATTCGCTGTTCCATAGTCGGGAGAGATACCAGAACCAGTTCTGGTATCTACTCTTGGTTTAAGTCCTCCGCTTCGAAGGGACCCGTAAAGGGGTATGTCAACCAACATTGGAATGGGGTGTCTGCCACCGCATTTGCCCGGCTATCGATCGGCATGCTAAGGAGCGACCGGACTAATCCAGTCAGTCAGCATTGGCTCCCGCGTGATGCTGTTAGCAAATTTGAATTACTGGAACTCTTTGGTAAATCGTTGAGGCTTAAGCCCAGTGCGGTCTCTCCTGTTCAGGCAAATGACTCCGTGAATCGAATCTTGGTCACAGAGAACCAAAACGCCAGTGACGTATTATGGAAGCTCGCAGGATATTCCAAAGTTCCTACGATCGATGAGCTTTGTCAAGAGTTCATAGCTACCGATAGAAAGCTAGGCTCTACTGATGAGCAAAAATAGAGCCGTCAAAGATTCAGTTGTAACAATCACCGGAGGAACTGGTTCGTTTGGATCGACTATGGCCAAGCACTTACTTGAGCGAGATGCAGCCGAGGTTCGAATCTTTAGCCGCGACGAGGCAAAACAAGACGCCATGCGTCACGCAATTGCGGACCCGCGGGTCAGGTTTTATTTGGGTGACACTAGAGACCCCGAATCTGTCGAGCGAGTCGTCAGAGGGACAGATCTAATTTTTCACGCTGCGGCCTTGAAGCAGGTGCCGTCGGCTGAGTTCTTTCCACTAGAGGCGGTAAAAACAAACATCAATGGCTCTGCCAATGTGCTCAGATCTGCAATAGAGAATGGCGTAAGAGGAGTTGTCTGCCTCAGTACCGACAAGGCCGTTTACCCCATAAACGCTATGGGGATGACAAAAGCTCTGATGGAAAAGACTGCTCAGGCCTTCGCAAGAGACTACTCAGATTCGGACACAACCATCTCTGTGACTCGCTATGGGAACGTAATGTATTCGCGTGGCTCCGTGATTCCGCTTTTCATTTCCCAAATCAAAAATGGCAAGCCAATCACGATTACCGACCCAACAATGACCAGGTTCCTGATGTCATTGACAGAGTCTGTTGACCTAGTTGAATACGCATTTGAACACGCCCAGTCTGGAGACCTGTTTGTTCGCAAGGCTCCAGCCTCAACCATTGAGGTTCTAGCTCAAGCTCTGATTGAACTGTTCGGCAACTCCTCGAATGAGATTCGCCAGATTGGCTTCCGTCATGGAGAGAAGCTCTATGAGTCCCTTCTTGGAACTGAGGAGCGCTCTAAGGCAGAGGACCTAGGTGGCTATTTCCGAGTGCCGCTTGACTCCAGAGACCTGAACTACTCGGTTTACTTTGAAGAAGGCGAAAAACGACCAGTTGAGCTTGAGTCCTACACGTCCCACAACACCGAGCGACTGGATGTCGAAGCAACCAAACAGCTTCTCCTGACTATCCCAGAGCTGCGACAGGAGATAAGGCTGTGAAGAGGCTAAAAGTTGTAACAATCGTTGGAACTAGGCCGGAGATAATCCGTCTTTCTAGGCTTATTCCCAAGCTCGACGAATACACCGACCACATTCTTGTCCACACTGGCCAAAACAGCGACCCAAAGCTCAACGAAGTTTTCTTTGAAGACTTAGAACTGCGACAGCCTGACTATTTCCTGAACGTTGACACTTCGTCAATGGGCAAAGTAATGGGAGATGTTCTAAAAAAATCTGAAGAGGTTTTTCTCAAGGAAAAGCCAGATGCCGTTATGATCCTGGGAGACACCAACTCCTCCATTGCTGCCATCGTCGCAGAACGAATGCACATTCCTGTTTATCACATGGAGGCAGGCAACCGTTCCTTCGATAACAATGTACCAGAAGAGCTCAACCGCAAGATGGTTGACCATGTTTCTAGCTTTAATCTCCCTTATAACGACTACTCAATGAGGAACCTTTTAGCCGAGGGTATCCACCCTAGGTTTATCCAAAAGACGGGCTCTCCAATCCGTGAGATTTACGAGCGCTACAAAGGAAAGATTGCCAAGTCCACGATTGTCGAGGATCTGGGTTTGACAGCAGGTGGCTATTTTCTCGTCTCAGTTCACCGACAAGAGAATGTTGATTTTCCCGAACGCCTAGAGCAGGTACTGGACTGCTTATTGGCAGTTCGAGACGAGTGGAATTTGCCCGTTATCGTTTCAACCCATCCCAGGACCAAAATCAGGCTAGAAGTATTGTCAAGAAGCGGCCTAGAGGGGATTACATTCCACGAACCATTCGGTTACCTGGACTACAATAAATTACAAAACGAGGCCAGGTGCGTAATTTCTGATTCTGGAACGGTAGGAGAAGAGGCTTCCGTAATGGGGTTCTATGCTGTGACCCTAAGAGATTCGATGGAAAGGCCAGAAGCTCTTGAGAGTGGTGCCCTGATGATGACCGGGCTTAATCCTCAAGCTGTAATCAGGGCAATCCAACTGCAGTGTTCGTCTAAGCCCAGCGCGTCAATCAAGACCGGTTATGAGGTTTCAGATTTTTCAGATCGCGTAATAAAGTTCATTTTTTCCACCGCGGACAAGGCGGCCGATTGGCGAGGTATTCGGCGGTCACGCTGAACTCTAGGACCTAATCTTGCCTGAGCGCTGTTTAGAGGTCGCTCGCAGAAGAACAAGTCCTAACTCAGTCGAGAAACGAGATAAATTTAGGCTCAACGACACGTTAGCGCTATTTCAAATAATCAAGCTTTGAAAGGAGTGTGCGAAAAACCGCTCGACTCTGGTCGCTTGATAAGCCGACCGCGACAACCGCAGCGTTCTCTTTGAACCGCTGAACTTGCTCAATCGTGAGGGTTGACACCGTCCCAGCCAGCTCCCTGTACGACCAGGAACTCAGGGATATACCAATGTCTCCTTCTGTCACTATTTTGCTCATTGATGGGTTCGGGCCGGTGATCACCGCCAACTTTGAATGAATAGATTCAAAGAATTTGTTGGGCAAGGCATTCGCATGCCCAGGTATTGAGTCTGACAAGAGAATTATCGAGACGTCGTAATTGTTTAGAACAGCGGGTAGCTGGACCAATGGCACGCCCGCAATAAACTTAATTCGTCTACGGACTCCCAGGAACCGTGACAAAATTTCAATTTTTAGTTTAAATTGAGGTGTCGCAAAAAGAATCAAATCAAGAGTGAACTTCCTATCCAGGAGTCGAAGCGCGCGGATAGTCTCTTCTATTCCACGGCCTTTTGTCCCCATGCCATGATGAACGAGTCGGATCGTGCTCTTGCCCACCGGCAAAGGTAGAAGGTCGTTTGAGTCTGGCGCGTTCAATATCAGACCAACATCAGCTGAAAAAATCTTCGAGTAGTCGCTTGCTATGTTTTTCTCAACTGAAGTTATAAAAACCTTGTCCTTTCGGTAGTTTACAAATTGACACAGCTCACTAAGTTGCCAGTTCCAGTATTTTCTAAACGCAAATTTTTCCAACGGCCCTCGGTCGGCATGGTTGATATGATCCTCGTGCAGGTCCAGATATGTTGGGACAGTCGCCAACTCTCCATAAGCCAACTTTGGCCATGGTAGGTATTCAATCTCGTTTACTACTACAAGGTGGAGGTCAAGCAGTTCGATTTCCGGAACTGCGTCGAGAAACCGTCCGAAGAAGAATCGAAAGCGAGACCTATGGTTGCGCATTAGGTAGCCAAAGTATCTGAGCGCCAGAGGTAAAACTGGAACCGTGAAGTGAGCGTCCACGCCATCCGCCCTCGGCCCAAAGCCGACAGTTGTGATATGAGTAAAGCCGGCCTCGCGGAGCCATCTAATTTGCCTAATTAGCCTAGGGTCTCTACATATTCGTGAGTGCGAAAAAACGAGTGTGCGCATAGAGTTCCTGAGGTTGTAAGAATGTAGAATCACAAGAAATGTATCAGAAAATGATTTCTAGAGCCGTTACATCTCCTCCAGACAGGACAAGATTATGGTTCTTGGAGGGCCGACTTTGGCTCTGAGTTAAAAGTTGACTTCGTAGCGTCAGTCCTCTTCTAGTTCATGGAGTCAACGCGCTAAGGTCGATAAACTTGGAAACCAGTTCAGTGGGACAGTCATTCTCAAAATAAATTACAGCGGTTAGCTCTGGAACATCTGCGCTACATATCGGACTTGTTCTGGGGAATGAAGTTACTCCCGGAATTAGTCGTCTCGACAGTCTCCAACTTAATGGAGTTGAATTATCGAAGTCCTTGTTGTGACTAAGACAGTCCGAGCTTGTTGATCAAAAAATTGGCGACAATAGTTCGAGTTGGAGTTCCAGTGGATAAATACTCATGGGATTTTCATGGCCAAGGACGTATTGAAGATAACTTTCCGGGTCTTGGATTTACAGCCGAATCTTGATTGAATTGAGTATTCCTGCCGCGAGAACTTCCTCGCCTTCAACCTCTAAAGTGGAAATCTTGATCGCAGAGTTATTGCCACAGCAAATGGTGACATAGGAGTCATTTCGCCCGAGAACTTGCCCAGGGATCCCGTATACCGTCCTGTCATCTACTGTGTGCCTGACAACACCGAACCTTTTCTTGTTATGTAAGAAATAAGCTCGTGGATAAGGAGAGGACTGGGCTCTTATAAAGCAGTCAAGTTCCCAGGCCGCCATATTCCAATTAATCTCACCATCCCATTCTTGACGCTGAGAGCAATAAGTTGCGAGGGAATGATTTTGCTCAATGGCCGTAGCTTCACCTTGGCAAAATCTCCGCCAGACCTCAGGCAAGCATTGAATCCATTCATGCTCCAAAAGGTCCATCGCCTGACCTATCTCAAGAGACCCGACATTTGGAATACTAACCTGCTCGAAAACTGGACCATCATCAACTCCCAAATCAAATTTGAAAAATGAGGAGCCTAGTACTTCTTCGTTATTTATCATTTGCCAAACAAGAGGAGACCCTCCCCTGTACTTTGGCAGCAAGCTGTTATGGAACCCAAATACGCCCAGTCTTGTAGCCCGCATTACCCCGATCGGCAGAATCCGGTAGTAGCCGCAGACGATCATGACATCGGTTTTATGATTTTGCAGGTATTGAGAAATTGACTTTGGGGTGACTCCTTCAATCATCTCAATATTTTGGTCCCTTGCGAAACTCCTGAAGTCAACCAAGCTACTTCTTAAATCACTGGAATCCGGAGGGGTAAGTAGTGTCCAATTTATTGACCTATCGGATAGGTAAAGTGACCTAAAAAGCTCCAATCCGAATTTTTTACTCCCCAAAAATACCGCGTCCTTAATCAATCTCTAACTCTCCCTTCTTCTCGCTTTCAACTGAACATTCATTAGTAGACGGACTGACCAATGACTTTGAATCAGTTTTTATGGGAATCATCTATGAGCTCTACTGGGTGCAAGGCCAGCATAATCCTAAGTAGCTAGATAGCCCAAGGCCAGATGTGGTCTGATTACGTTGCACCCCTGTCTCGGATTCAAATGACGCCTTTGGCGCGGCAGAAGGCGTTGAGCTGACCGTCCTCTGGACACCAGCAATAATCGCCTCGAGCAGATTATTAAAGTCAACCACATGAACAGGGACACCGCGCCGGGGTGGTTACCAAATCGGTTTCCGTGACCCAAGTGAATCTGACCTGACAGACAAGCTCTCGCCCATTTTCAAGAATAAACTCCAAGGGAATCCTCGTTGAATCGAGAAGGAACGGTCTGGTTCTCCAAGTCTCAAAAAGGTGGGGTAGTCCATTGCTCGACCAAGCCAACCCAGCTCTTTATGGTGCACTTCTCGACTATAGAGAATGTCCTCCCAACTTTGCTATTTGCCGTCGCGTTCAGGTAGAAATAAATCGTCAAGACGTTGTTTGGCCAAAGTGCGAGAACGACTTGGATTGTTGCGCTTTTTCGACATTTGTGACGACGACGGCCAGGAAGCAGTGTTCCATCAAATAGCGATAAGCACTGAATCTTTTTGTGGTTATAGGGCCGTTACCTTACTACCTTCGGCGAGGCCACCATCTGAGTCCGAAACTCTTGTCAACTATTCGCCCATGAACATGCTTCGATTTGCTTCTTCGAGTCACGACATTAATGACCCTTTAGTAAATGAAGATTGGCGTCAACACCACTGACCCATTTCACGGACATGAAACGCTGCTTCGGCAAAAGCCACCGGAGCCAAGCGCCGATGGTCTTTTCCCAAAGCGGTCCCTGTGAACGTCAAAAAATGACGAATCTAGACCTTACCTTTTATTCAAAGTGGAATCTAGATCCAGAACGTGTCACTAGATACCTGCATCTGATTGAAGGATTAATTCATAAGACCGCCATTTGTTTAGATGCGAAAGAATCAAGTTCGAACTCACGCGAAAGTGCATTAGGAGTTGCCGTTCTTCAGCGCGGAAGTGCGCATCCGAAATCCAGCGAAGGGCCACGTGGGTTTCATCACAGCAAGCATTTGCACAGTGTGCGAAGGTCTACAACTACCTCGGAAATAAAGTCCCTCGCGAAACTGGCTAAAAGCCAAAATTACGTGTCGAGTTTTTTGGAAAGAAGCAACACTTCCACCCAACTATAATTTGAGCGTGACGAAAATTAATAGGGTGCTAGTAACAGGCGGGGCTGGCTTCATTGGCAGTCATGTGGTGGATGAGTTAGTGATCTCTGGCGCCTCCGAAGTGGTGGTGGTCGATAATTTTTACTTAGGGTCCGACAAAAACTTAGCTAATCACATGGGCACTGTGCCTATCTATAGAATTGACGCCGGAGACTTCCCGTCTATGAGCGAAGTAACACGTCGACATTCAATAGACACCATAATCAATCTGGCGGTAGTGCCCCTTCCTACCTCTCTAGAGTTCCCGTCTTGGACAGTTTCTTCGAATGTAGCGATAGCTACGGTGGCGAGTGAGCTTCTGCGAACCGGTGGCATTGGGCGACTTGTCCACCTATCAAGTTCGGAAGCATTCGGAAGCGCAATACATGTTCCAATGGCTGAGGACCACCCATTGGTTCCCACCACTCCCTACGCGGCCAGCAAAGCCGCGGGTGACATGATTGTGGATTCGTATAGACGGACCTTCGACTTGGACGCTAGGGTTGTGAGGCCGTTCAATAACTATGGCCCTCGTCAAAATGCAGGTACTTACGCGGGCATCATTCCCATAGTCATTGATCGACTGTCTAGGGGTTTGCCGATTGAGATTTTTGGAGACGGGAAACAAACGCGTGACTTTACATTCGTTAGAGACTCTGCAGCAGCTATTCTGAAGATTGCCCAGTTAGATGCATTGCCCTTTTCACTTCCTCTGAACGTCGCTACTGGCCAAGAGACTACAATTTTAAGCTTAGTAAAAAAGATAGCTGAATCCATGAACTTGGCGGAACCCGAATTCCACTTCATGCAAGAAAGAATCGGGGACGTCAGGAGGCACTGCGCGGACACCTCTGCATTTTCAGACCTCTTAGGCTACTCAATTGAACCAATCTCAGTCCCGAAGCTTGCGGAAACCGCAGAATGGTACTTGGCAAAGTGAAGCCCAGCGATTTACGCCTGAGTCGCCCTTCTGTGGGGTTGGCTGAGCTCTACAAGGTGTCGAAAGTCCTAAGATCCGGAAACCTGACGCAGGGTTCAGTGACAGTAGAGTTCGAAGAAGGAGTAGCAAGGGTTTGCAATTCGACCTACGCTGCCGCAACGAGCTCTGCGACGACCGGGCTTCACTTGGCACTCCGCGCTCTTGGAATAGGTAGCGGGCATGAAGTGATAATCCCCGCGTTTTCCTTCCCTGCTACCGCGAATGTTGTGGAGCAAATTGGCGCTAAGCCGATTATGGTTGACATTCTTCCGCAGACCTGGTGCATAGACCCAAACCTAGTGGCTAGTTCTATAACCACCAAGACGCGCGCAATCATGCCAGTCCATGCCTTTGGTTTGATGGCCGCCACTAAAGAGTTAAAGGAAATTGGTGCCCTACACGGAATCCCGATCATAGAAGATGCGGCTTGCGCACTCGGTGCGAGAAATGAGACGGGCTTCGCGGGTGCAGTCGGTGACATCGGTGTTTTTTCATTCCACCCAAGAAAAGTCTTGACAACAGGTGAAGGAGGTATGGTGCTTACTCAGAATGAAGAGGTGTTTCAGTACATGCAAACCCTGCGCTCCCATGGAGGCCAAAAAGGAGAATTTTACCTCGATTTTATAGACGCTGGATATAATTATAGGCTGAGTGACGTCGCTTCTTCCATAGGACTGGCGCAGCTGAAACGGCTAGAAAATTTGCTGAAGCGGAGGCGGGAAGTTGCCAATGCTTACTTCCATGAACTTCAGGGGATTTCGGACCTGTGTCTGCCTCTAAACACAAAGGAAGAGCACACGTACCAATCCTTCGTAGTGAAGATTCTGTCAGTCGCTAGAGACGATGTGATTAGAATCATGAAGGAAAAGGGGTTCGAAACCACCTTGGGAACCTACGGAATGCACTTGCAGCCCTTTTATCTGAAAAAATATGATCTGAGCCCTTCCGACTTCCCTGTTGCAACTGAAGCCCACAGGCAGCTCTTAACGCTGCCAATAGACCTGAAGTATGGGCCTCGTCAAGCAAAGTTGGTCGCTCGAGCACTGCGCCGGACCATCTCCGCTCTCAAGGTTAGCGGTTCAAAGGTGGCCTCTTGATAGGGATTCTCTCTTTAGGCTCAGGTAACGTTGCTTCAATTCGAAACATGTTTGACAGACTTGACGTTCAAACCGCATCCGTCCGGGAGAAAGATGACTTGACCGGCATCACCACGTTGCTAATTCCCGGGGTAGGAGCTTTTGATGAGACTGCGTCGGTAATCGCTCAAAGAGGACTTTCATCTGTGATCAAAAAATTCTCCAGACACAGCTATGTCGTTGGCATTTGCCTTGGCATGCAACTCTTGCTTGACGAATCAGAGGAGGGGTCGAGACGACTGCCTGGTCTGGGCATTATACCGGGAGTCGTCAAACGGATAGACGAGAAATGGCTTCCAAGAGTCCCGAACGTTGGGTGGGACGAGATTACTTCGGCCGAAGATCAAACGAATGATGAGCTCACCGCAATTTTAACGAGAAATAGGTTCTATTTTTCACATTCATACGTAGCCTCTCCCTCTTCCGCAAAAAACGTAATCGCCCATGCATCTTCATCACAGAAGGTGATTGCCTCCATTCAGTCAGGGAAAACCCTTGGTTTTCAGTTTCATCCAGAAAGAAGTCAAAGGGGTGGCATGGAGTTGTTTGATTGGTTAGCAAGGAGGGATGAAAATGTTAATCGATGACTACTCCCAAAAGAAGCAAAGAACGATTGTTGCCCTTCAATTGCTCAACAGTAGGCTGGTAAAAACAACAAAATTCAAATCGCCCGTTTATGTGGGCGACCCCCTAAACGCGGTCTCTATTTTTAGTGATCTAGAGGCTGACGAGATACTCCTCTCTTCCATTCGGCTTGGCCGCCGAGCTCCCCCCTTAGACTTCGACTTGCTGTCACTCATTTCAAAAGTTTCATCAACTCCCCTTGGCTATGGTGGGGGCGTTCTAACCGTTGACAACGCAAAACAGTTGATTGATTTAGGCTTCGAAAAAGTTATTCTCAACAGCTTGCTCTTCGATAATCCACGAGAGGTAGAAAAAATTGCCACGGCGCTTGGGTCTCAAGCTGTAGTGGCAAGCATTGACTACTTCAATTTCGACACATTAGTCGCAAATGGCGGGCGGAAAAAGCTCTCCGGCTGGAACTTGGATCTGGCAGTAGATCACGTGCATAATTTGGGTGCCGGAGAAATCTTGTTGAATTCGGTTGAAAGGGATGGAAGCCGGAGCGGGTTTGACTTGCAAGTCGTTCAAAAGATAAAAGACTTGACCTCTAGGCCGCTCATAGCCCTAGGAGGAGGAGGTCGGGATGACCTTGACCAAGTTTTAGATGAGCATGTGAGTGCCGCCGCAGGTTCTATGTTCGCGTTTTTTTCAAATCAAAAAAATGTCTTGCTAAATTATCCAAGTCGAGGTGTTGCTGGTTCCAGCCAGGTAAGGAGTGATTCACTTCCGGCACTAGGTGGGGTGATTAGAACTCCACCTGCTATGAGGTTAGGCCAGTCCATGTGTGAGAGGTGCTTAATTAACAATGATGTCCCCGGATCGGGACTCGAGCTTTCATCCACTTGTCAATATTGTGAGTTTCATGAGGAATTAAACCTCAAATTTCCCACCGGGGAAATGGGAGAAAATTTACTCGACGAATTCTGTAAATCACTGATAGACCACAAAGGTCCGAAACGCTTGTCAAAATACGATTGCATTTTAGGGGTTAGCGGCGGGGTGGATTCGTCTATTTTGCTGCATGAGCTGACGAAAAGAGGGGTTAGGCCTCTCTGCGTTCATTTTGATAACACTTGGAATTCTCCCATCGCCACCGAAAATATCTACAAAGTGATGTCTGCGACAGGAGCTGACCTAATTACGTACGTTGCCGACAACCATGAATATGACGATTTATACAAAGCATTTTTGCAAGCAGGAGTCGAGGATATTGAGGCCCCAACCGACATTGCTTTCATGGGCGTACTGTACAGGGAGGCTGAGCGCCAAAAAATAAAGGTCATAGTGGAGGGCCACTCATTTCGAACTGAGGGCGTGTCCCCCTTGGGTTGGCTCTACATGGGTGGGGCATATATCTCAAGTGTCTACAAGCGATTCGCAGGTAAGAGATTGAGGCATTTTCCAAACCTAAGTCTTTATAAGTTCCTAAAGTGGACGCTAATTTCAAAAATAAAGAGAGTCAGGCCCCTTTACTGGCTGGACTACGACAAGAGGGTAGCAAGAACATTTCTTGCTAAGTCGTTTGGATGGAAATGGTACGGAGGGCACCACCTGGAGAATAGGTTTAGTGCCTTCTACCACTCATTCTTTCTTCCTAAGCGCTTCGGCATTGACTTCAGAACAATTGAACTGAGCGCCTTGGTGAGAACAGGACTGGAGTCAAGGGGTAACGCGTTACTGGAACTATCCGCTCCGAGGGACTTTCCGAGAGTGTCCTTGGCCTACGTTAAAAACCGCCTCGCCCTCTCGGACGCTGAATTTGATGCACTGATGAATCTGCCACTAAACACCTACAGGTCATTTCGCACCTACAAGCCGGTTTTTGAGTTCTTAAGACCGCTATTTCTAATATTAATGAACCGAGGTTACGTGCCAGAAAGTTTCTATAGAAAGTTTTGCCTGAAATGAAAACGGCAAACCTGTTGGTCTTGATACCTGGTCGGCTGCTGTTGATGTTACAGCTCTGCATTGCCAAAGCTGGACGTGTTTACTCCCTAGCTGAGCAGCGTGCGTCTAAGGACGTAAAAACGTTCCGTTTTCTACTCGGTCCCGATGACATTGCGGGAGTGCTGTGCAACATGCAGGCTGCCTTAGGAGAAAACTCTGCTACTTGCAACCTGGGGAATAATCAATTTTCGCCAGACTGTCGCTACGACTTTCGAATTTCATCGAAGCACAAGAGTCTGCTTAGATTGAAGCGCTTTCTTGCCGGCCCCTGGATATTAGGTCGCCTAAGCGCCAAAGTGGGGGTCTTTGTTTACGTAGGAAGAGGTGGCTATTTTGCAGACATAGGGTTTCGCCGAACGGAGGCCCGTTTTCTCAAATCAGTTGGAGTGAGATTATTCCAAATAGTAACGGGCAGTGATTTTCGGAGCCCCTCATTATCGAAAAGTCTCCAATCTGAACTAGGTTGTTTTAACTTTTTTGAAGTCCTTTATAAACCGCTCTCAAGCGAGAAAATCCAGCGAGTGGAAAAAGATTCCGTTAAGGCGGCAGCGGTAGTGACGGAATTTTTTGATACGGTTTTTGACTTTCCGTCTGATAATTCAAACTGGATTGACGTGGAGCGGCAAATACCATTTATTTATGCACCTGACCCAAAGATTCAGGCCCCCAATTGGGAAAAGTTCGACGACAAAGTCATGAGAGTTCTCCATGCGCCCTCAAGATCTGAGATAAAAGGTACGGGAATCATCCGAGATGCGATGAGGAGGATAGTTCAAACGGGAGCACCGATTGAGTACATTGAACTCGAAAACGCAACTCATTCTCAGGTTCTCACCGAACTTTCCCGGAGCCATGTTCTTGTCAATCAATTGTACGGCTGGGCACCTGGAGTTCTGTCATGCGAGGGCATGCAGGCTGGCTGCGCAGTTGTTACTCGATCCAATTCAATCCTAGAACCGTTTTTACCTCCAGGCTCAGAAGGGGCATGGGTAAGTGCCGGACCGTCACAAATTGAAGACGCCCTCAGTTCTCTCCTGTTCGACGTGGTCAGAATAAGGAACATTGCTCAATCTGGCCACTCTTGGTTTTGGCAAAACTATAACCAAGAGGCAATCGAGCGGGTGCTGAAGGAAGAATTCGATCGAGGAGTTCGTTAGCTGTAGTTTCCATAGAGTCACGTCCATCATGTCCAGATTTTAAATCCTGTGGCATGTTTTTATGAACATTAGAATCAGATGCAACTTGAGTACGCGGACAAGCTGAGCGAACTATGGAATCGATTGCGCTGACAGTAGGCGTCATCCTTCAATTCAACCTTTCGGTCCACCCGCACATATTGAGCAAATTTAGGGTCCTCTCATTGGCGATGACTTGATTCTCTAATAAGCTGCGCAATCACCAGATTTACAGGCGTGATTCCTTCTCTGTTATGCCTTTAGTGGTGCCTATGCGAGTCTCTGCGGCCTTGGACTTCGACTCCCAGCGTTAGCCGCACAATAAGTGTCCCAACGGACGCAAAAACATGTGATTTCCAGTTTGTGAAATACTCAAAGTCTGAAATCGTCCTAGAGTCTTCAAGGAGATGGACAGAAAGAATTTTTCGTAAGGACGCTAAATCACGCCTTCCAGTGCTAGCTCTCTCCCACGATACCCTTGCTCAACAACGCGCCAAAAAAAGCTCGTAGCTTCTGCGTGATAAAAAAAATTATGCTGAGGTCCAAAATCGTTACCGTCCAACATGAACTTTAATATATTCTTAAAATCCAGCGCTGCGATGTTCTCCACGCGTTCTTCGAAAGATCAAGTCAATAGGGCCAAGTCTGAATTACTCCTCTCGAAAACCTCGTTAACCGAATTAGCGGGTCTTACTGCTAACTATTCCGAAGTGGTTTAATTTGAAAATCGTATTTACGAGGAACGTCAAGGCGTCCAGTGGTGTCTCCAGAAATTGGGATTCCTTGCATAAGATATGTCGATACAGAGGACACGCAATCTCATCAGAAGGGATGTTCCGGCGGATATATAAGCCTCCCTGAGCATGCAGACAGTTCAAAAGAATTCCCGCTTTTGCCCTGAATTGCCTGATCGAGAGTCAAATCAGAATCAGAGACAAGCAATCGTCTAGTCAGCTGAGCTCACAGACATTCCCCTTAATCCCAAAGTTCTCGCTGCCCAGAGGGCCACGCGAAAGACGAGTCAAGCTCTTTGGCACGGTAGTTTAAGGGCAGGTCCTCTAACTCCGACACATTACACATCGGCGCAACTGATGCTGGAAACAGGCGTGAGTGCGCGCCGTCGAAAACCTCTTCAATCACTGATAAAAGGTCTGAATTGATGCGTTTAGTGAAGAGCAACCAATAGATTTCCAAAACAAGAGTCAGCGGACATTGAGAAGCACTCTGGATAAGGAGTTAGGTTTTTTAGAGAAGCGACGGTAAAGGTGCGCCATAAATGTAAGCCAAAGAGTTCTAAACTCTTACGCAACTGTGCCTATGCTGGCCCGAGAAGCAGCACACGTGGGAACAAATAAAAATCTCCTTACATGTTTTGATTAAACCGAAATTACCCCCCAACGGTTCTCTTCCTTATTATTTATGTCGATACACTAGTGGAAAGAGATAAGTGGCCTGCGGCCACTTTCTTGACCTACAAAATACTCAGCACATACAGAGAGAATTTCCATGATTGGACTCGGGGGACCATCTATTGGTCTTGCGGAAAAGGTTGCCGTCTGGCGCCAGCTCTCTACAGGCCAGTTAGCGCAGGGAGCGCAGGTTGCAGAATTTGAGAGCAAGTTTTCTAGCTGGGCCGGTTGTAAACATGTGGTGGCGTTGAACTCTGGGACTTCGGCGCTTCATATCGGAAACTTGGCGCTGGGACTGGGGCCCGGTGATGAAGTAATTGTTCCGTCTTTTACATTTGCCGCTTCAGCAAATTCAATAGCGCTAACGGGTGCCAAACCGATTTTTTGCGACGTTGACTCCATTTATTTCACTTTGGATGCCGATAAAGCCAGAAGTCTTGTCACTGCAAAAACCAAAGCCATTATGGTAGTTCACCTTTATGGCCAGATGGCCGACATGGCTCCTCTCAGGCAGCTCGCTGATGAGTTCGGCCTATTTCTAATTGAGGACGCGGCTCAGGCTCATGGCGCGCAAATTAATGGCATAGCCGCAGGGAGTTGGGGCGACTTTGGTGCGTTTTCTTTTTACCCCACAAAGAACATGACTACGGGAGAGGGTGGCGCACTTACCACCAACAGAGCGGACATTGATCGCTCAAGCCGTTTATTGAGGAACCAAGGCATGATTGAACGATACAAAAATGAAGTGGTCGGACTCAACAATCGCATGACGGAAGTGGAAGCCGTTATAGGTATCCAGCAGCTGAAGAAAGTTGATGGATTCAACACGAGAAGAATTAGAAACGCACGGGTGCTTTCTGAAACTCTTGATGACTTGAGGGGCATTCAGTTGCCAGCTGTGCGACCAAACTCAAAACACGTATTTCATCAATTCACGATTCTGGTCGCACAGGACAGAGACGGTTTCTCTCGCGAGCTTGCAAAACTTAATGTTCAGAGCGCCACGTACTATCCAACTCCTGTTCACAGGCTTCCGGCTTTCCAGGTTCCTGTCGATCTGCCAGTCACTGACACCCTTGCTTCTACATGCTTAAGTTTGCCAGTTCACCCATCCCTAACCCGAGCAAAGATAAATGCAGTGGCAATGGCTGTTCGAAAAGTTCTGGGGGCCTAGATGAAAGTGGGTGTAATTGGGCTTGGCGTGATGGGTAAAAATCACGTCAGAGTACTGAATCAAATGGAAGAGGTTTCGGAAGTCATCGTTTACGATGTCGAACCGAATCTAACCCCCCAGGGCGGGAAGACCCGAATCCTTGACACTCTAGAGGCGCTTGCCATAGAAGCACCTGCATACGTAGTAGTTGCCTTGCCTACTAGGTTTCACAAAGAAACAGCCATGTTTCTTTCCTCAAGAGCCATCCCCACTCTACTTGAAAAACCTGTGGCACTGTCTCTCCGGGAGGCAGAGGACATAAGACTCGCTTTCGCTGACGCAAAAACCCTTTGCACAGTTGGCCATGTTGAGCGATTCAACCCCTCTCTTCGTGCTCTCAGGCAGAAAATCAATGAGGGCGTGATAGGTAAGCCGCTTCAAATTGCGACCCGACGCGTAGGCCCCTTTCCAAGCCGCATCAACGATGTTGGGGTTGTTTTGGATCTTGCTTCTCATGATATTGACCTTGTTGGCTGGATTACCGGGCAAAATTACGACCAGCTCAGTTCCGCCACCTCAAGCCCGTTGCCTGGTGAACACGAAGACATGCTGTTGGCCACAGGTAGACTTAAAAACGGCTTACTGGTTTCCCACGAAGTGAACTGGGTAACTCCAACCAAAGTTAGAAAGACTATCGTTCTTGGTGAGGAAGGAATGCTGGTCGCAGATTCGTTGAAAGCAGAGCTTAGGCTCTTCAAAAACGGTGACACTGGTTCGGAGTGGGGAATGTACTCCAACTTCAGAGGAGTCACTGAGGGTGAGGAAATTAAGTTCGTCATCCCCGTGAGAGAGCCTCTGCTTCAAGAGCACGAAGCGATGATGAAGGAAATTGTGAGCCCTGGGTCATCCGAAATCTGTTCTCTAGAAGATGGGGTACGGGTAATGCGAGTCATGCATGGAGTCTTGAATGATTGACCCAACAGCCTGGGTTTCAAGCCTAGCCATAGTTGAGAGTGGTGCCATAATAGGAGCTAATTCGAAAATCTGGGAATTCTCCAAAGTGCGAGCTGGGGCGGTTATAGGCTCCGGCGTCACAATTGGAATGGGGGTCTATGTTGGCCCTGGGGTTATCATCGGACAAAACTGCAAAATCCAAAATTCCGCCTTACTCTATGACCCTGCTGAGATAGGGGACGGCGTTTTTATCGGGCCTGGAGCAATCCTAACAAATGACAAGAACCCCTCAGCGGTAAATTCTGATGGGCAATTAAAATCGCAAAGTGACTGGGCTCCGTCAAAAGTTATAGTGGGTGAGGGAGCATCTCTTGGTGCTGGCTCAATCTGCGTCGCACCTGTAGTCATCGGCCCCCACGCCATGATTGGCGCAGGGGCGGTAGTGACTCGAGACGTCCCGTCCAACTCCGTTGTAGTTGGCGTTCCCGCGAAATCTATCTAAGGCCTGAAAAACCTTCCCCGATCTTTATCGTATTCTTCCAATCGCCTTCTCCGAGAACTAAGCGGCCATCCATCACCACTGCTGCGGGAGGTAAGTTTGCAAGCAAGGAGAGCTGAAAGTCTCGCGAACCCGAGTTGATGATTAGGGCGTCAAATGTCCGATTCGCCTCAGATTTGTAACCCATCGCTACTATTTCTTCAGCTTCAAAAAGTTCGTCCACCAAATAAACGTTGGCTCCATGCTCTGAGAGAGACTGGTGAATGTCGATGGCCCCAGAGAAGGCTGACTCCTTGACGCCGGTTCGATAGGACAATCCCGAAATCAGAATGCTCTTTCCTTGCAAGCCACCAAGTCGCTCCGAAACCAGCTCAACTGATCTTGAGGGTGCTCTCTTGTTGATATTGCGGGCAATTTCAACAAGATCTGCCGACTTGTCCGACTGCATGTACATATGCGGGTAAATGGGAATACAGTGGCCACCGACAGAAATTCCCGCGGCGTGAAGCATCGAGAATGGCTGCGAGTTGCAAGCATCACGAATGCCCTCATAACTAACGCCCAGACCCTCCGCATGAATCGCAAAAGTATTCGCAAGCGCTATGTTTACATCTCTAAAAGTAGTCTCAGCAAGCTTTGCGAACTCAGCGGACTCGGCCGAATCCATAGTCCAAACACCATTTGGCTTTGCCAGATCCGATCGTGTGTCAAAATCGAAACCATTTCGATAGAGCTCAGCTGCCCTATCTGTGGATTCCTGATTTATGCCGCCAACCAATTTGGGGTAACGCCTGAAATCAGAGAACACTGTTCCCGAGGAGACCCTCTCAGGAGAAAATGCGACGAAGAAGTCCTTCCCCGCAATCATTCCAGACTCCCTTTCCAGGATCGGCGCAAACCTAGTTCTGGTGGTGCCGATTGGTAGCGTGGTTTCTATGATCACGGTTGCATCATGACGAAGACCCTTCCCCACGTTAGCGATTGCTTGATCGATGTTTGTGAAGTCGGACTCCCCGAAGGCGTCAACATATAGAGGCACCACAATCACGATATAAGCTGCTCCCTTAACCGCCTCTCGCAGACCTGCATTACAGACAAGTTCTCCCGAGTCCACAACGTTCCTGAGTAAAGGCGCCATGTTTGGTTCTTCAAAATGTGTGATTCCAGCATTAGTGAGTCTAATTACCTCATCTGAGACATCGATTCCGACAACGTTTAGTCCTTTCGACGCGAACTGGACCGCAAGAGGGAGTCCAATTTTTCCCAGGCCCACAACCGCTACGCGTCCTGATAGCAACAAGTATTCTCCAATGTTCGACCAAATTAAATAGGATTCGTGGTTCTAAATTTTTCAACCACTTGTCCTCACCTTTTCTATGGTATTCGAATAGTGAACATAACCGAAAAGAAACAGGCATTGGATGTTGGGCGCATATCAACAGGTTTGCTCTGAGCAGGTTGCAGCTTTCCGAATGAAGCCCAATAGTACAAAATAGGTTTCTTGAATGTTCCAGAAATTTGGGTCGGTCCCGAAATCGTCTTATATGCTATCGCTCGGGTTTGATGATGACAGCGTCAGAGCTTGCGATTTGGCCTAGAGAGAAAAGTGCTTGGAGCATGGAAGATGAAATACCGTCAGACAGCGAATGGCCCACCTAAATAATTGAGGTGCCGAATAGCCCCAAAACTTGAACGCGACTCAGTTCTCCTTTTTAGTGGATTGTTAATTTTTACCCCGTATAGCGCGACACCTTTGGGGGAGCCGCAAGCTTGCTTGTTACAGCCGTGGAGAACTCGTTTCTTTCCTTCAGTCTTTGTGCTTATTTCCGCTGCGGTTTCAAGCACAACAACCGGATTTCCCCAATTATTTTCGCAACCTCTTACCGTGATCTTGTTTATGGCCCACTCGGGGCTTACGCAGCGGACTTGACACATCAGAAACGAGAGGGAAAGAATAAAAGGGAACCAGACGTGGATCGTTCCAGAAGTTATTTTTTTGCGAACTGCCGCGCGATTCCCCGACTCCGCATACGTTCACCATGATTATTGCTCTTGTATTGGTCAGAATCGCAACCGTGATGCACTAGCCCTGACTGCGCAGAGGTTATGCTGAGCGGGTGCAAGTCTAAATTCGCGAGTACACTCTCATAACACGGACTCAGAGAGGTTACCCTTGGTGCCGAAACGGGTTCTCGTAGTTTGCATGTTCGACAGTATTCACTCCGCTCGCTGGCTGACCCAGTTTGAAGAACAGGACATTGACTTCTTGCTGTTTCCTAGTTCAGCCCACAGACAAGTCCACCCCGAACTTGAGAGATGGCTGTCTGGTTCTGGGGAGGCAACCTTCCGGTTAGTCCCACTCGCCCGCTACTTCGCTCTTCCTCTCTGGGTCCTAGACAAGTTCGCCAATAACTTATTTCGTGGGTCACTTCTGAAATCGGCAATCAGAAAATTCCGGCCAAGCATTGTTCACTCCCTGGAGCTTCAGAACGCAGGTTATGTTGCCCTCAGGGCCCTGCCCGCTGGGAGACCAAAAGATCTTAAGTTGCTGGTCACCAACTGGGGTAGTGACATATTTTGGTTTCAGCAATTCCCAAAGCACAAAGCACAAAGCACAAAGCAAAGCTTCAAAAACTTTTGCAGCTTGCAGACGTTTATTCTGCAGAGTGCGAAAGAGATGTCGTGCTTGCAAGGAACCTGGGTTTCACTGGAGAAGCAATGCCAGTCATACCGAACGCAGGTGGCTTCTCTGAAGCTGACTTCGCGATTCCACTACTGGCCCCCAGTGAACGCAAGACGATTGCCCTCAAGGGCTATCACGGCTGGGTCGGCAGAGCAAAAGTATCCCTCGAGGCAGTCAGGGAAATGTCGAAAGAACTGCAGGGCCACAAGATCATTGTTTATTCGGCCAACCGTTCAGTCTTAAAGCTAGCAAGAGAAATCTCCAAACAAACAGGACTCGAGATCAAGGCATTTGGCAAAGGTGCCATGAGCCATAAGCAGGTTCTGGAGATGTTTGCGAAATCAAAGATATATGTTGGCCTGTCTGAGAGTGACGGAATCAGCACCTCTATGTTGGAAGCCATGGCAATGGGGGCTATCCCGGTTCAAACCTCAACTGCTTGTTGCGACGAATGGTTTGGCGACAGCGGAGTTGCCGTGCACGAGATCACTGTCCCAGCAGTGAAGGGTGCCATCAGAAAAGCCCTTAAGTTGGCCGAAGACCCCGCCAACGCTGAGAAAAATTTAGCAACCATCAAGGCCAGAGCCAGTGCAGAGATGGTCAAGACAATCGCACTCACGTTCTACGACTAGACCAAAGAAATTCATGGTCACCAAGCAATGAGGCGGGGTGGTTTTTGGCAAGCCACTGCCTTCGGCCGCGAGCTTCCCGATGCCCTCAAAGCTAATGGCAGAGATTGTGGCCAACCGAAATCGCACAAGTATCGGGTGGCACTGACGCCTGGCGTTAGCCGAGTCGATAGCCCATCACACGAACTGTGTGGATCAGGTCATTGCAAAGCTTTTTTCTCAGGTAGCGGATATAGACATCGACTACATTGCTTGCTGGATCATGGCCTAAGCCCCAAACCCTTGAGAGTGGATGCTGTACATAAACAACTCGCCGAGGGTGCGTAAGGCAACTCTTCAGAAAAAGGTTAGCCCACTTGCGGTGAGGGCATGCTCAATGCCTGTTTCTTTGTTAGATTGCTCATCTCGCCCAGCTTCCTCGAGCTGTGATAGAGCTAATCAACTATCCCCAGGTCGTCATTGGACTCAAGAAGCTTTATCGAATTATCTACAACCTACGGAAATAAGCCATCATCAGCCTCCAAGGTAAAAGCCATATATCCCCCCGACTCCGTGACTTTGTTGAGGATCTTAAAGATTAATCCTGATTTGAACTCATCGTTGAATGCGGAACTTTGAACAAACTTGATTTAAATACTTAAAGTTTGCAACAAAAGTCAGCGTGACTTAAACATAAGCGTTGTATGACACAAGTGATATTATGAAGTACTTACTTAAGAAACATCTGTGGTCTAAAAAAGCGATCTGAAATTCCCGATGATTGAAGTTAGGGCACCGGTGGTTGCAACAGATCATCGCCTGTGGATAATTGTCAATCCTTAGCAAATCCTGGCTAAAGCCCGGCGACAAAACTTAGCCTCTAAATGTAGGTACGTCCCACCACGAAAAGACAGGTGCACACCAAAATTTCGAGATTTGTTTCTTAAACAGGCATGAATACCAGACTTCTTAACTTTACAGGCACCAGAACTGTGGCGGAATCCTGTGGTCATCGCCAAGGCTTTCCTTCAGGCTCGACGACGAGAGGACAAGCGCTTGTGATCCGGGTTCTAGAGACAGGATTGAATTCGCGTACCCGCCTGGAACAAAAAAAGCATCCGCACAGGAAGAGTCGAGGTCGGCTGTAACAGGCTCTTCTAGTGGATCAGGTTTTGCCCAGTCTTCTACACGAACCGCGCCAAAACGAATCCTTCCAGAGATGGTTATGAAAATCTTAGATTCGAACTCATGGCCGTGCCAGCCTCTGAATGGCTGATCAGCCGAGTTTTCGATGACGTAGAGGCGCTTGAATCCTGAAAGATTCAAGTTGTTGTTGTACGAAAGTAGCCCACGCGCGTCTTCGTGGTTGAAACCTTTGAGAACTTCCGGTTTTAGTTCCATCATCAACCCCTGAAGCTTTGGTAGTAAGCGAAAGCAATTGCACTGAGCATATCTGGATTGTATCTCGACTCAACAACTTTGTAATTTTCTGACCGTGCGCGATCGGAGTCAAAGTTCGACTCTAGAACGGAGATCACGGCGGCCTTTATTGAAACAGTGTCATTTGGCTCAACTAAAAACCCGGTTTTACCGTCAATGACCCATTCGTCTGCACAAGAAGTGCAGGTCTGAATTGGGATGGCACCCATTGCCATCGCTTCGAGCATCGAAGTTGAGATGCCATCAGACAGTGAATGGCCCACATAAATAAGTGACGTTCGGAATAGGTCAAGGACCTGCGCATGACTCAATGCGCCCTTGTTATGGGTCGTAATTTTCAAGCCAGTTTCACGTTCTACCCTTCTGGCTGCTGCCAGAACTGGCTTGTTGCAACTGTAAAAAACCAGCTCCATGCCCTCAAGCTGCGTGCTTATCTCTGCCAATGCCTCAAGGACAACAATCGCTTTCCCCCAATGGTTCTCATAGCCCTTGATAGTTATCTTGTTTCTAGCCTCCTCGGGCATCAAGTTTGGCGCTAGACCACCGGCTACTGGCATAAGGGGTAATTTCTGGAAGCCGCTTGCAAGTTCGGCAGCCAAGTCATAATCTCTTGAGCATTCCGCACTAAAGCCATCGGCGATTTCTAGAAGTGCCTTGAGTTTCTTTTTATGGCTTGGGTACTTTGAAAACCAGACTATTTCGCTTCCATAGTTAGTGACTAGCAATTTAGGTCGTACTCTCCGCAGAAGCTGATAGGCCCTTCTTGTCGCGTAGCCGGCGTTTTGCAGTTCGTGAACATGAACAATGTCAGGCTGAGATTTGTGAATTCTCCACGCGATGTATGAGCCCCTGACCCAATCTGAAAATATTCGGTCTGCTGCCCACATAAACAAGGAAAAGTATCTTGAAAACCACATCATAGACACAGGAGGGGAATCTTTTACTCGCTGCAATATGCCTGCTTGAATCCTCCTATGAGGTGAAGAGGACACAACCTCGAAGTCAATGTTGCTTGAGTCAAACTGGGCCAGCCAACGCGACAAGTGGATACTGTCGGCCATGCCAACAAGAAGAACTTTCATGATTTTCCACCCACAAGGCGAAGAAGCAATGATTCGAAAGAGGGACTCCCCAAAGCACTTTTGGATAGCCGATTAGTTGAAGCTGAATTAGGAGCAAGAAACCGTATACCGGTAGTAACTAGATCAGGCATGAGTTCCTTGTCTTGAATGAATCAGGGGCTACTTAATCTCAGATATCTTTGCCCCAGTCAGGCGTTCTTCTCCGCCACAGCCTACCAATCTAGATAGACAGAAAAAGAATAGTCAGGTGGCTCTGACCTTCCCTCTAGCATTTAGCCACGTTCAAGCCCCCAAGGACACTTAGTACGCCACTTATCCACGACCAATGCACAGTTCGGGCTGTCCGCCGGCTTGGCAATACCAAAATGGTTTCTGTTTATGGGAACGGTCGCATGTTTTTCCGTGCTGGAGTAAAGAAAACAGTCGGTATCAAAAAAATCGTCTCGACTGTTGGCAACAGTGTGTCTTCGGTATTGAGCTATCCAAAAAGATTCAAGCCACTGAGAGTGGTGGTGACTAATTCGAAAGCTCACAAGTAGCGAGTGGAAATCTTGTGACAATCAAGCACTAGCTCTAGAAGCGACTTAGTTGAAGGCATTCAAGGGCATTGCAGACCCGAGAAATTGCAAGAAGCTTTCCTGGGAGCTAGCTAGCTGTTACATTCACTTAGTGCCGAGACCTTGGGCAGATTTTCGTCGAAAGCCTCAGTGCTTTCAAACGGCCGTTCATCTTGAACTTTTTCATTGGAACAAACTGTTATTTGTTTTATCAAAACTGGTCCATCTTTTTGGTTCAAAAAAGGTGGGCCGGTTGTCTTTAAGTGGACCTTACGCCCTGTTAATAAGCCCTTTTTGACTCCGTCCGCGGGTGGCAATACTGGTTCGTAGCAATGGGCAGTAATAACTCCCGCTGCTAACCCAACCGGCAGCCCATCCCGCGAACTGTGTGGATCAGGTCATTGCCAAGCTTTTGTCTCAGGTAGCGGATGTAGACATCGTTTACATTGCTGGCTGGATCATGGCCTAAGCCCTAAACCTTTGAGAGTGACTGCTCTCCAGAAATCACTTACCTGGGGTGACAAAGAAAGAACTCCAGCATCGTGAACTCTCTTGCCGTGAGGTCATGCTCAATGCCTGCGGCTGTGACCCTGCGGCTATGACCCTGCGGGTTAGTAGATCTAGCGCCACATCACCTGGACAAGTGTTGATTCAGCCTGTGCTTCATTGGGAGATCTAATGCGGCGCTTGGAGCTTGTTCAGACCGCGAGACAGCTGCCGCTGGATGACTAGCAACCGTTGTTGACGTTGGCAAAGCAGCTTGGTTAGCTGCAGTGTTGGCAGTGAACGCTGTTACTTCAAGGTTTTGACTAACTGCCACTGAACCCGGAAGGGCATTGGTTGAAGTAACTGTGGCTGGCTGGGTCGTTGTCACAGCTGCGGTTGCAGGAGAAATACCGAAGGCGCTGGTTACGGTGTCGCCAACGAATGATCCGAAGCTTGGCACGGCAATTGAAAGAGCGATGGCCAGCGAACCAACTGCAATGGCCAAAGATCCGAACTTGGAAAAGAATCTAGATTTGCGGTTAATAAATTCGTATGGTGTCTGTGATTGATTCGGCGCCTTTGATTCGTTTTCTTGCTTGGACACTTGATACTCCTTTTGCTAGCTCAGAGTCCACCACCAGAACCTAAAAATTCAATTAGACCTGTGTTAGAAAGTTCTCATTTGTTGACAGAGGGTGTTTGTAGAAAAGTAATCGTTGGTAACAAGAAAATGATGCGCCGGTGATTCTGTTGTGATTGAGATACCCAAGCAAGCATCCCTACCTGTCATGGTGAGTTGAGGCCTCAGTCATGTGCGCCTCCTCCT
>Ga0307980_1000291_pt1 | contig 24369 bp, 21 predicted proteins | sample OrgLakmetage1060_FD_201817 | JGI IMG/M metagenome (GOLD analysis project Ga0307980, IMG submission 201817) | Saline water microbial communities from Organic Lake, Antarctica - #1060 | ecosystem: Environmental > Aquatic > Non-marine Saline and Alkaline > Saline | place: Antarctica: Organic Lake... | reverse complement strand
TTTCACTCTTGCATTCTTATTTACAATTACCTTAGGATACAGCCAATCTAAAATTAATGCTTATCTCCTAGATTCCAACGGAGTTAAAAAGCAAATTTTCTTGCCTTCTCAAAAAGTTATTTTGGATAAAGAAAATGTAATACAGTATTACGACAATTCAGAATCTAAAAGTCTAATAGTGGCGACTTCTATGGACATTAAAGAAATAGGGTATAGCGATGGAAGCTTGGTCATTGTAAGCGAGAAAATAAAAGAGATCCATCCTGATCAAAATATATTCCTTAGAAAGTTATCTGTTGGTTTTATTGAAATATTGCAATACTCTGATGAAGCGCAATCCTATTACATTGTAAAACGGGATGGGTCAGTTGAAGATGTATTGAGAATAGCATCTACAAAGAAAAGTAATGAGAAATCATTTAAAGAAGTATTGTTTGTAAAGTACAATCCTAATAATACAGATAAAAAGTCCTATCAAAAACTATCATTTGACGAGGAAGGGATAACTGAATATTTCCTTAACAACTACACTGAGGAGCCTATAGAAATCCTCTCTCAAGAAAAGAAAGTAAAATCATGGAACTACAGTGGTTTTGCTGGTTATTCTATAGGAAGCGCAGAATTTAATTCTGGAGAAAGCGGTGGCTCAAAAACCCCTTTGAATGGATTTCACTTTAATGCGAGAGCAGAAAAGAATTTAGATAGAATAACAAATCTAGTAACAGCATTTGGAGGGATGAAATATTACTCGTTGAGTGGTGACAATGAATTTACACTAAATCAGCAATCCTCTGTCAACCGAACAGAAACAAATGCAGAAGTTGAAATGAAATACCTATCCTTTGAGCTAGGGGTTAAATACAACATTCATATCAATTATAATTTTACTATAAGCCCATTGTTATCCTTTGAAAAAAGTATTGGAAATTCCAATAATGATATTGTATTTTTTGATTTAGAAAATGGCGAGCGCATCACGAGCGCTTCCAATTTCCCAAAAGATCTAGATAATATTCATATTGGTGTTGAAGTAGCAGTTAAAAGAAATTTTCTTCTAAGAGTTAGTTATTCTTTATTTATAAGCCAGGAAAAAGTGGTGAACTTTATAAACTCAGGTAGTACTTTAGAAAACACATCAAAATTATCTTTCAGTAAATTAGATCTATCCTTTGGGTATCGATTCTAAAACTTCCTAAAACTCCTAAAACCCTCCTTGACACCAGCAGTAACTTTTACAGGTAAGTGGTTTTCTACTGGAGGAATAGGACAAGAAAATCTCTTACTGTAAGCGCAATAAGGATTATAAGTATTATTAAAGTTGAGCATTACTGTCTCTCCTAGCGGTGCTCTTAATTCCATATAACGACCTACTTTATAAGAGCCTTTTCCATTGGTCTGATCAGTAAAATAAACCGATAAATAATTGTAATATTCTGGATCGTCTTTTAAACTAGGACTCGATAAAACAAGTAGTTTGCATTTCTTGCCTTTTAAAGTAAAATGCAAATAACCGTATTTTACATAAGAGGCAATGCGCGTAGTTGAAGTTTCTAATTGCAGTTCTTCTGTATTATCCAGTGGTTCAAATCTGGCCTCTACCACAAATTCTGGATCAAAATCGTAGAAATTCAAATAGCCAAAGTTTTTCTTTTCCCTTTCTGTTAAGACCTTGTTCTCTCCAGATTTGTACTCTAAAGAAAGTTCCTTTCGGTAGTCTGTGGATTCCTGCTTATCATCTTGAGCACATAAGCTAATACTAAAAGCAAGTACTAATAAAGTAAGTGTGTTTTTCATAGCATTAAGAAGTAAGACTCCATACCCATAAGGCGATGTCATTGTAATAAAATCTAGCCATCGCAACAACAGCAACAGCGACTAAAGTAAGTGGCCAAAAGTATTTTTTATACACCACACTAGCACCTGTAACTACAAATACTACAAGGTGTACCGCAGCCATAAAATACAATGGATCATATGCATTTTGAGGCGCCAGCGAACTCTCTTCTAATGGATTGGTCAGCAACTGAAAGATAACTGTGCACATATAAAAAGCGGCGTAAATGACCACTATCTTAGTAGTTATCTGAAGGCTTCGATCGTTGAATAATGGTGGTCGTTCTTGTTCCAATTCTTTTTTTTAACTATTATTTATTCAGTCGTATCACAACCTGATCCTTTCTACAAATCTTAAAGAGATGAATACCTCGATCTGGGTCTGAAAAATAGAACCCTTAAAAGCTGTGATTAGTTTTTGTAATTCTTTGGTAATACTCGGTGTTTTGTCGTTTTCTCATAAGCAGCAGCCCAGTTAAAAAGCAATTCATCTTGTTCAATAGGGGCGATAAAAGTGAGACCATAAGGTTGTCCTTTGTCATCATAACCCATAGGAACAGTCATCGCAGGAAAGAAAGCCGCTGCAGCAGCTCCTGCAGTATAGTTATTGATAGAAATAAAACCCTGTAGGTCATGCTCCTTCATCAAATTGAAAAAATACGCTTGTGCAGTTGCTGTCATCTCCTTTTTAAATTCCCAAAAATCGGCATCAGAAATAGCAGGCTCATCAATAATCCCTTTAAAAAGATTCTGCCCGTAAGGCATGGTTTTTAAAGAATCCTTTCTGTTCCATTCCATAACTTTAGCGACGTCCCACCCGCGGTATTTACTATTGGGCTGATCTGCAAAATAAGCTGGTAGGTCATTTTTCATATCGGCATTGAGCAGTTTTAAAAAACCGTTTAATTGTGGTCTGGTATCGTCTATTTCAATAAGTACCGCTCCAGACTTTTCTAAATCCAGTAAAGCCTGCGCATACAAAGAGTTTTCTTTAAAAGAAGTCCATACCGCAAAGCGCACTCCTTTTAAACTGGCGGTTTCAAAACTATTAAAACCGTACTCATCAATCACTTCATAAGGCGCTCCTAATGCTTGTGCAAGAATGGCGTTGTCCATCACATTTTTGGTCATAGGTCCAGCAGTATCTAAATAACTGGAAATAGGCACAATTCCAACACCGCTAAAAGTTCCTGTAGTAGGTTTATAACCGACCACACTATTTTGAGAAGATGGTGATAAAATAGAACCAGAAGTTTCCGTTCCTATAGCAGCTACGGCAAAATTTGCCGCGACACTAACACCACTTCCACTGCTGGACCCGCCAGTATCTATAGATCTTCTTCCATAAGGATTTAAGGTCTGTCCACCTACCGCGCTGTAACCACTAGGGCAATCTCCACAAAAGAAATAAGCCCATTCACTTAAATTGGCTTTTCCTAAAATAACCGCTCCTTGTTGTCTTAGATTCTTAACGATTTGAGCATTTTGTGCCGTAGTGTTTTTTATCAATACAGCCGCACCAGCAGTGGTAGGCATATCTTTGGTATCGATATTATCTTTTAACAAAATAGGCATTCCTTTGATGGAGTAATAAGGAAGGTCCTCCCCATTTTTCTTTGCATAGGCCAAGTCTTGATCGGCGGCATCAGCTTGTTTTAAGGCATTGGGATTGATGGCAATCACAGAATTCAATGACTTAGGGTTTTCCCTGTCGTAGGTATAGATTCTTTTCAGGTAGAAAAGAGTCAGGTCCCGGTAGGAAAATTGCCCACTAGCAATGGCTTCTTTAATTTCTGGAATACTCTTCTCTAGAACAAGGCTTTTAAGGTTATCGCTTTCGCGAAAGCTAATCACTTCATCCAACAAATCTCCAAAGATCTGATCCTTATCTATATATTTAGAATCCAGCACTTTGAATTCTCTAAAATCATTGCTTGAAGATGGCACCGATGTATCTGAAGACTTGCAGGCTAGAAATAGCAACGGCAAGAAGAAGAGGAATTTTTTCATGAAATAAGTTTGCCTAAAAGTAAAACTCTTAGCTGTAAAACAAACTATTTAAGAGCGTTTTATAGGGTTCGTATGTGAAAAAGATACAAAACCGCTACGCTGTTTATAAAGGCTAAAACCAGATCTCCATTACGGAAAACAAAAGGAGCTCTAACCATAGGAATAAGGGTTTCTCCTCTATACCTCAACAGAGATGCATCCTTTTATTTAGGAGTTCCTAATTCTAATTAAAGAAGCTATCCACAAATTCCACTTTATTAAACACTTGAAGATCTTCTAATTGTTCTCCTACGCCTATGTAGCGTACTGGAATCTTAAACTGGTCAGAAATTCCTATCACGACACCACCTTTTGCGGTACCGTCTAATTTTGTGACTGCTAGACTGGTTACTTCGGTAGTTGCTGTAAACTGCTTAGCTTGCTCAAAGGCGTTTTGGCCTGTAGAACCGTCAAGTACTAACATCACATCGTGAGGGGCATTGGGAATGATTTTTTGCATGACGCGCTTTACTTTAGAAAGCTCGTTCATCAGGTTAACTTTGTTATGTAGACGGCCTGCAGTATCGAGAAGAACAACATCTGCTTTTTGTGCGACAGCACTTTGTAAGGTATCGTAAGCGACGCTTGCAGGGTCACTTCCCATAGCTTGCTTTACGATCTCTACACCTACTCGTTGTGCCCAGATATCCAATTGATCTACCGCAGCAGCTCTAAAGGTATCTCCAGCTCCTAAAACGACTTTTTTACCAGCTTTTTTAAGTTGGTAGGCCAATTTACCTATGGTAGTAGTCTTCCCTACTCCATTGACTCCTACAATCATGATGACATAAGGACCATCGGTTTCTGGAATGGTAAACTCTGTTGCGTCCCCATGATTCACCTCACTCATCAATCCCGCAATTTCCTCACGTAAGATTTGATTCAGCTCTGAAGTACCTAAGTATTTATCTTTTGCTACGCGATCTTCTATGCGATCGATGATCTTTACAGTGGTTGCAACACCCACATCACTAGAGATCAATACATCTTCCAGATCATCAAGTAGGTCAGCGTCTACCGTAGATTTACCGGCTACGGCTTTTCCTAGTTTGTCAAAAAAGCTGGCTTTAGTTTGCTCCAGCCCTTTGTCTAGGGTTTCTTTTTTCTCTTTAGAAAATATGTTTTTGAAAAAACTCATGGCTTATTTAGAATGAGTACAAAAATAGGAAAGTAAATGGCAATAATGACTATAGTTGTGATTAAACAACAGGAGAACACATGCCAAAAGGTCCCGAACCAATTTGGAACAAGTTCGGTTATAAATACAAGGGTGATAAAACTTTATTTTCTAGCGCGACAAATCCTGCCATCAACAGCTTTTGTTGATGTGATTGTCACGATGGAAAACGTAGTTGCGATGCTGGAATTAACAAAAAAAACCGTCCTATTTTCATAGGACGGTTCTGAACATTAATTAACCAACTTATTTCTTATTCAAGAAATCGTTTACTAAATCTGGCGCCATAATAGCACTTACGAATGTATAAGCTCCTGATTTAGGAGACTTTACCATTTTGATTGCTTTTGTTAATCTTACATTTCCCGTTTGTAGGGATGCGATTGATTTCTTTGCCATGTCTTACTTATTTAATTTCTTTATGAACAGTCATACGCTTGAGAACCGGGTTGAACTTCTTGAGCTCAAGACGATCTGGCGTGTTTTTCTTATTCTTTGTAGTGATGTAACGAGACATCCCTGGCATACCAGATTCTTTATGCTCTGTACACTGAAGAATCACTTGTATTCTATTTCCTTTACTTTTTGCCATCTTATATAACTTTTATAAAATTACTTAGTAAGAAAACCCTTAGCGCGGGCTTCTTTAATTACTTGAGTAATTCCTTTCTTATTGATGTTTTTTATTGCTCTAGCAGAAACTTTAAGGGTCACCCACTTATCTTCTTCCGGTAGATAGAATTTCTTCTTGAAAAGATTTACGTTAAATCTACGTTTAGTCTTATTCATAGCGAAGGAAACGTTATTTCCAGTCATCGCTGATTTTCCAGTAAGTTCACAAACTCGAGACATGATTATTGTTGTTTAAAATCGGAATGCAAAATAACGATATTTAATTCGATCTCACAAGTCTAAATTAGCTGCTTTTTTAATAATTCTTTTTGAAGCAATTCAAATGACTTATTTACTGTCTTTTGAATCACTCGTTCTCGATGATTTCCCATCATAAATTTCAATGCAAAACTTTTATGCTCCGTGGCTATACCTATGTAAACCGTTCCTACGGCAGCATCGCTATCTCCTCTTAATGGACCCGCATTTCCTGTAGTAGCTACTGCATAATCCGATTGGAATAGATTCTTGGCCGCTACCGCCATAGCTTCTGCCACTTCACCACTCACAACAGAATATTGCTCAATAAGCGATTGATCGATGCCTAATATTGCCACTTTTGAAGCTGTTGCATAGGTAATCGTACTTCCTTTAAAAAACTCTGAAGCTCCCGGAATCTCTGTAATTAAGTTGGCTATCTTCCCCCCCGTACAACTTTCTGCTGTGGCCAGTGTTTTATGTTGCTCCTTAAATAAACGACTTACCTGTTCTACTAAGCTTCCTTCATTGCTTTCACCAACTATAATATCTTCTATAAGGCTGTAAAGCATTTTGATCTGATCATCTACCTCTTTTTCAAGAAGTGCTTTATCTGTCCCGGTAGTTGATAAACGCAGTCTAACGGTTCCTAAACTAGGTAAATAAGCTAGTTTGATATGAACTGGCATGGCATCTTCCCATTGCTCTATTCTTGTTGCAATGGTGCTCTCGCCTTGACCAGCTGTTAATATGGTTCTGTGATGTATGTAAGGTAAATCTGGAAATTCTTGAATTCTAGGCAGCACACCACTTGACATGATTTCTTTCATTTCAAAAGGCACGCCTGGCATGGAAACAAAAATCACTTTATGGTGCTCCAGCCACATTCCTGGTGCAGTTCCATAATCGTTTTTAAGGATCTCTGCTCTCGATGGAACCATAGCTTGTGCCTTATTCATGGATACCATAGGATCCTTGATGTACTTAGCAAATAATTGGGTCACATGATCCAATACTTCTTGATTAAGTACCAACTCATCATTTAAGTATTCACAAATAGTAGATTTGGTAATATCGTCTTTTGTAGGTCCTAATCCACCTGTGATAAGGACAATGTCTGATTGTGATTCCGCTTTCGCGAAAGCAGACAAAATATGAGCTCTATCGTCACTTATAGAAATAATCTCGTACACATGAACTCCTATTTTATTGAGCTCTTGTGCCATCCATGCAGAATTAGTATCCACAATCTGACCTATGAGTATTTCATCACCTATAGTAATTATGGTCGCTTTCATTTAGAAATCTCTTTTAAGCTGAATCAGCGTTTCTTGAAGTTCTTGATATAAAAACTTAAAATTTTTATTGATGTCCTTTGTTTCATCGCCTTTCCCCCAACTTTCTAATACCACTGCATTTAGGTGTCCTTGAAGTCCAAATAGTTCTAGGGAAGGCTTTATCTTATGAGCATAACGATGCACATTCTCTCGATCTTCTTCTTTTATAGCCAGTGCTAAATAATCAAGATCAACAGGCATTTCTTCTATAAAAGTGTCTACCATCAATTTTATAAAATCAGGGTCATTATCAGACATTTCGATGATCTGAGATAAATCGTAGGTCACTTTTTTCATTTAACCCTTATTTCAAAGAGCTCTTTGCCGTGAAGCACCCCTTTTAGAAGATCGTTTTCTGATACTTTAGAAACTCCAGCAGGTGTTCCTGTGTAAATCAAGTCTCCTATTTTAAGGGTGAAGTATTGGGAAACATAAGCGATGATCTCGTCTATCTTCCACAACATATGCGAGGTGTTGCCGTCTTGTTGTAAGACGCCATTTTTAAACAATTGAAAATCGAGATCGTCCATTTCTGGAAGCTCGTTTTTATGAATAAAGTCTCTGGAAATCACTGCTGCTCCGTCAAAGGCTTTTGCCTTTTCCCATGGCAATCCTTTTTCTTTGAGCTTTTGTTGTACATCTCTAGCTGTAAAATCTATCCCAAGGCCTATCTCGTCGTAATATTTATGGGCAAACTTCTTATCGATATGCTTACCGATGCGATTGATCTTTACCACTACTTCCACTTCATGGTGTACATCCTCTGTCCATGGCGGAATAAAAAAGGGTTGCTTGTGTAAGAGTATGGCAGTATCTGGCTTTAGAAAAACTACAGGCTCCTCAGGTCGCTCGTTTGCTAGCTCCTCTATATGATCTGTGTAATTCCTGCCTATGCAAATAATTTTCATAGTTTATCTACTGTAATTAGGAGCCTCTTTAGTAATGGTCACATCGTGAGGATGACTTTCCATCATTCCAGCAGCGGTGATTTTTATAAAACGGCCTGTTGCCTTTAGAGTTTCAATATCTTTTGCTCCACAATAGCCCATTCCTGCGCGTAAACCGCCTAAGAATTGGGTCATGCTTTCTACCAAATCTCCTTTGTAAGGCACGCGACCTACGATTCCTTCTGGTACTAATTTTTTAATATCGTCTTCCACATCTTGGAAATAACGGTCTTTAGAACCCTGTTGCATGGCTTCCACAGAGCCCATACCGCGATAGGATTTAAATTTACGGCCTTCATATATAATAGTCTCTCCTGGAGACTCTGTCGTACCTGCCAGCATAGAACCTAGCATGACACAATCTGCTCCAGCGGCGATAGCTTTAGGAATATCTCCAGTATAACGTATTCCACCGTCAGCAATTACGGGAACTCCAGTTCCTTTTAACGCATGAGCTACTTCCATTATAGCGCTTAATTGTGGGAAACCTACTCCAGCGACTACACGAGTCGTACAAATAGAACCAGGACCTATTCCTACTTTTACTGCATCTGCTCCAGCGTCAGCTAGGTATTTTGCAGCCTCAGCAGTGGCTACATTTCCTACAACCACTTCCAGGTCCGGAAAGCTTGCTTTAACTAGTTTTAACACATCTACCACGCCTTTCGTATGACCATGGGCGGTGTCGATTACTACAGCATCTACTCCTGCAGCAACTAGCGCACGAGCTCTTTCTACCGCATCACCAGTAACACCTATAGCTGCCGCAACACGCAAGCGACCGTAAGTATCCTTGTTTGCGTTAGGTTGTAAGGTCAATTTTGTAATGTCTCTGAAAGTAATTAAGCCTTCTAGTTTGCCTTCATCGTCAACGACAAGCAGTTTTTCAATCTTATATTCTTGAAGAATAACCTCCGCTTGTTGGAGGGAGGTACCTGCTTTTGCTGTTACTAAGTCTTCTGAAGTCATTACCTCAGACACCAGTCTTGAATCGTCTTTTTCAAAACGCAAATCGCGATTGGTAATGATTCCTTTGATATAACCATCTGCATCAATGATAGGAATACCACCTATGCTGTGCTCTCTCATACTGGCCTTAGCATCTCCTATAGTAGCCGTTTCTGTCAAGGTTACTGGATCGATAATCATACCGCTTTCTGCACGTTTTACACGACGTACTTTTTGAGCTTGTGCCTCAATGGTCATATTCTTATGAAGAATACCTATACCACCTTCTTGCGCCATAGCGATAGCCATACGGCTTTCAGTAACCGTATCCATAGCTGCCGAAATTACAGGAGCGTTGAGTGTTATATTTCTTGTAAATTTAGTTTTGATACTTACTTCTCTAGGAAGCACCTCGCTGTAAGCAGGTACAAGAAGAACATCGTCGTAGGTTAAACCTTCGCCTAAAAACTTGGATTCGTGGGAGATCATGCAATAAAATTTTATTGCATGCAAAGATACCTTTTTAATTCTTGTGCTGTATTTTTATCACTCTTAATTATTTACCAATGGTTTCTTTTAAATGGAACAACTTCCATAAAAGTTGATAAATTGGTCTTTATTCTCGCTATTTGCGATTTAACAGCCGGCTTTTCTGGGGAATAACTTCCAGATCAATTTTAAAAAATGTCCATACCAATAGATGGTATTTTACATCTTTGTACGGAATGCTACACAAAACAAATCTCCATATTCAATAAGCCTTTTGTAACAAATAGTTTTATAAAATCAGACACAAAAGTTCTCTACTGCCGCCCAAACAGACATTAAAAAACACGGAGCCCAGCACGGAACTGCATTCAGTGCTTAAGCCCGCACCTCTCATATAAAATAGAACATCTTGATTTTATATTTTTATAGCAACACGATCCTGACTCCTTTTTAAGCCATGGAAGCAAACCTTACCATTTATAGATAATCACGTCATCGCCGTCTAAAGTAGCGAGGTATCGATTCTTAGATTGGGCTATCGCACTTTTGGTTTTCCCGTAAACTGGTAAGGAAGAAAGTATGTCTCCTTTTCTATCTAAGACATACACCTTGTTTTCTCCTGTTTCAATAAGATGGATAAAATCACCGCTAGAAAGACGAGTTACTTCAGCTGGTAAGTAGGTTCCATAAGGTAATTTTACCTCATAACTATTGATGCTTAGCTCGTTGTTGTTTTGAATCAATACCATTTTGGAATTGGCTTTCAGGGCAGCATCACTTCGGTAAGTCTCCTTATAATTTACCGTCCCTTTTACTGGATCTAATTGCATCAACCTACCGTCTTCTGTTAGTGCTAAAGCTTTGTTTTTATTTAAATAGAGAGCTGTTTTTAGCTTTGGCTTTTCTTTGACATTGGTGCGCATAGAACCTGTTCTGCTCAATAATGCTATGGAATTATCCGCTTTCGCGAAAGCGATATAATCCTTTATCCCTACTCTAAAGTGTTGCGGCTGGCTGGTAATGTCCTTTCCTTTTTTATATGTAAAACCAGAAACCGTTTTCCCTTCTCTGTCCAGCATGATCAACTCATCGCCTTGGGTTACTAAAAATCGATATTCCCGTCTGTTATCATAATCAAAGACACTCAAAGGTTGTGTGATAGCATCTTTAAACCTTTTAGGATAGGCGTTCACATCTTTAGCATTTCTATCGATAAAATATACAGACTTATTAGTAGCAAAGGCCATTTGCTGGCGACCGTTCTTATAAGCATCAGTCACTTCTATTTCTCCAAGAATAGGCCCGTCTAAGTTTTTACTCCACCTTTTTTTTCCAAATTCAGAAAGCATATGTAAGGTGAAGTCTTCATCCTGAAAAACTACATCATGTCTTTTATTCAAATGATTGGGGAATAAAAATGGCCCTGCGATGATCTTTTTAGGCGATTTATAGGATCCTATTTGACTTACTTGCATCTTAGTACTTCTTCCCATTGCATAAGGAACCACCAGGTGGTAATGCGCATATTCATCTTCATGAACATACTGACTGATTATTAATGGAAAGTCATTTTCATCGAGCTTATTTATCACCTTCAGATCTTCTTGATCACTATTTTTTGCCAACTCTTTAACTTCTTTGACACTGGTAATTTTAAGAAGGCTACTGCTATTGCTCAATGCTTCTCTAGCATCGTTCCACCAAGGTTGCTCTGATAAAACAGTTTTGTTTTGGTAATTAGAAATAAATTCTTCTGGTGCACTAGCGCTATTAGAACATATAAGGTGTTGATCTAAGACAGTGACAAATTTGTACTCCCTACCTTGGACTAAAGGCCGTATAGCATGAGTCTTTATAGGGTTAGCCAATTCATAAATCAGGTGATCGCGATAGGTAAACTTTGCCACAGAAAGACTGTCTAGATTCATAAAAACGGCTTCGTATGGTTTTAAAGTAAATACCAGTGCATTTGTTTTCTCCAGCCTCACCTCACTCATTTCTTGTGTATTATCAAGAATCGCCATTAATTGGCTTCCCACTTTTACCTCATTACTGTGGTATCTTTTCAAGTTATCTATCAACTGGGAGGGCTTTTGGTAGGTAACCGATTTTAGACTTCTAAAACTGAGGGGCACTACTTCTTGAATATGATTCTCTGCAGCGTCTAAGTTATTGTATAAGTCGTGATCCATTTTTAGGCTGTCCTGATAGGTAATCACACCATCCAATTGAAAATAAGAACCTCCGGTACGAGCTTCTAGTTGATACCACTCGGCATGGTTTCCACTGTCACTGATATTATTACCTAAAAGGAATTGCTCCAACCACTTCTTTTCTGTCGCTTTTATATAAAAGGTACTGCCGCTTTTGGTTCGGTTATAAATATTTTGAAAACCATCGTCAAAAACATAATCAGATACATCTCTACGCACGATACTTTCTAATACCAATAAGGAAGAACTCGCTAGGTGTACTCCTTTGTGATTCAAGGAATAATAACTCCTCTTATTGATTTTATTTTTAATGATTTTTGCATCGTTATAAGTAATTACAGAAGTAGTACTGGTGGAGTCTATAGTCTTTTTTAGAGGTGAAGTAATGAGTGTTATGACCACTTCATTTTTACCTTCTATACTCAAAGCGATCAGGGACTCCCCATTAGGATTGTAGTTTTTAAGAAAAGAACTGGCTTCCTTTATTTCTTTTATGCGAGAAAGCTCCGACAGTTTTTGAAACAATTCATTACTGCTAAAAAACTGATCCAGATCTTCTAAATTATCTATATGAACAATGATCTTAGCATCGGTAGGAATGCGGTTGATCAAATCGCTGTTGATCTCGCTATTTTCCTGACAAGATATACAGGTAAATACTATGATAATAAGGGCAATAAGATTGCGCATGGAAGTCATTTTAATTAACACAAAAATAAATAGGATAATCCTTCTAAACGATAGAAATACCAACAACTTATAAATCTAATGTCAACTGATCTGGGAGTAATTTAAAAGTCATGCGATGATAAGGTGTTGCACCGTGTTTTCTAATCGCATCTCGGTGTTTTTTAGTAGGGTAACCTTGATTGCTTTCCCAGCTGTACTCTGGATGTTCTTGCGCGATGCGCGACATAAAATCATCTCTATAGGTTTTTGCAAGAACGGAAGCCGCTGCGATATGCAAATACTTTCCATCCCCTTTTATCACGGTAGTTGCAGGTATTTCTCTATAGGGATTAAACTTATTACCGTCTACAGCGATGTGCTCTGGACGCAGGATTAATCCGTCTATGGCCTGATGCATAGCTAGAATACTGGCTTGTAAAATATTGATCTCATCTATTTTCTCCATCATCACATGTGACACATGGTAATCCAGTGCTTGCTCTTCGATCAAGATCCTGAGTTCATACCTACGCTTTCGGGAAAGCTTCTTACTATCATCTAATAATTCAGATTCAAAATCCAGCGGTAAAATCACCGCAGCAGCAGTTACTGGTCCACAAAGACAGCCTCGACCAGCCTCATCTGTACCGCATTCTACTATTCCTTTATGAATTTGATTCCAAAGCATTTTCAAAAGTACATAATAGCTGCAATTTAAAATCGTTTAAATCAAGATACCCATGATAAGCATCCCTTGAGGCATCTCAACTTGTTTCTTATTCGTTGTATGTTGTTATTTGTAATTTCCATAGCTAGGGCTATAAAAGTATTCACAGCTTCCTGAGTCAAAAAAGCAACTTCGTTTCTTATTCCTCCTTTTATGATTAAAATAGGTATTACTTTTGAACTCTGTTTGCCGTACTGTTTATGAAACGACTTTTCTTTTTATTTTTTTTGATGCCTTTGTGCCTTTTTGCCCAAAGGGAAAAACCTCCTTTGCAAAATGGAAATAGAAACGATCTTAACAGACCTATTAGCAACAAGGAAGTGTCTGTAGAAGGAGAGAAACCGCCTATTACAGATTACCTGATTATCTCTCAAAAACGCGATACCACTTATCTGGATACCACACTTACCATGGCAAAGGATTTTAAATTCAACTACCTGCGTAAGGACGATTTTGAGCTTATGCCCTTTCATAATGTGGGACAGCCTTACAATGAATTGGGTAAAAGCTTTGACCTGGAACTTCTTTCTCCCCGATTAGGATCTCGAGCAAGACATCAAAATTATTATGAGATCGATGATATTTTTGATTACTATGTCCCTACTCCATTAACCGATTTATATTTTAAAACAGTAGTGAATCAAGGACAGCAATTAGAGGCATTATTTACTTCTAACCTATCACCTCAATTCAATTTCTCTATCAGCTATAAAGGAGTGCGCAGCGCGGGTAACTACGTCAACACGCTAACCAGTTCTGGTAATTTTAAGTTTACCTCCAACTATACCTCAAAAGATAAAGCTTACCGACTGAGAGTTCACACCGTTTTTCAAGATCATTTAAATGAAGAAAACGGCGGACTAGAAGCAGCTTCTTTACAAGGCTTTATAGATGACGAAGCCAATTTTCAAAACAGAGGAAGACTAGAACCCAACCTCACCGATGCCGAGAGCCTTCTGGACGGAAAACGTTTTTATATAGACCACGATTACGAACTTATAGGAGAAAAAGACAGTACTTCTTATTACAGCGGTCGCGTTTATAACAAAGCCTATTACGAAGATAAATTCTACCAGTTTTCTCAAACTAATGCTGACGAAAACTTTCTGGGTGACGCCTATATTTCTTCTAACCTACAAGACAAAACAAATCTGGAAGAGGGAATGATAGAAGCTGGCGTTTCTTATGAGCATCATTTGTTAGGATTTTATAAAGCTGGAGTTGCTAGACATAAATACAACTACGGCTACGATAGATTGATCAATCAAAACAGTGGGATCATCAACAACCGATTGATAGGAGAATTGTATCAGTTCAAAGCAGCCTTTGAAAAGCGTATCGGCAAATTTGATGTTACGGCAAACGGTGGTGTGAATATCGCGGGGGACCTAGCTGGACAATTTATCAACGGGCAAGCTTCCTATAAATTTAAAGATTTTGATGTCAAAGCTGGACTAGCGATCAGTTCTCGCGCACCAGATTTTATCTTTACACTTCATCAAAGCGATTACCTCAACTACAACTGGCAAAACAGCTTCAACAACATTGAAAAGCAAGAATTGAGCTTCCTAATCGATTCTGAGAACTATGTGAACGCTCAAGTGACTTTTACAACCCTACAAGATCATGTGTATTTTGCACAGAACCTAGTTACCAATACCAATAATGCAGTAACTGGTTATAACGCCTTACCACTTCAGGCCAGTGGAGATATTACCTATCTCAAAATTAAACTCAGTAAAGACATTAGCTTTTTGAGGCACTTCGGACTTGATAATACTCTGATGTATCAAAAGGTGACACAAACCGATGACATCATCAACGTGCCCGACCTCACAGCGCGCAGTACTTTCTACTACAAAAACAGGTTCTTTAAAAATGCTTTATTACTACAGACAGGAATCACAGCAAAGTATTTTACAGAATACCATATGGATGGTTACGATCCAGTTTTGGGGGAGTTTTACAGTCAAAACACAGAGGAACTAGGTGGTTTCCCGATGATAGATATATTTGTAAATGCAAAAATCAGACAGACCAGAATCTTCTTTAAACTGGAACATGCCAACCAGCTTTTTGCTAACAATACCGATTATTTTAGTGCCCCGCGCAATCCGTATCGGGACTTTAGTATTCGTTTTGGGATGGTCTGGAATTTCTTTTTGTGAAATTTTAGATTTTTTTAGGACGACATCTGCTTATATTTGACCGTGGCTATACGCAAATCCATAATCGCTTCTTTTTTGTTGCTGTTGTTTACAGCAGCACAAATTTCTGTTGTCCATGAATTCTCTCATGAGGAAGACAGTAAAGAATGTGCGATTTGTATTGTTGCTCAGAATTTTCAGACACAATCTTTTGACTTATCTGCTTCGGTAGCATTTGATCCTATAGTATTTGTTAGTATCAAGGAAAAGATTGTTATTGATCTCGCTTTCGCGAAAGCGGAATCCCAATCCATTATACACACCACACGACCACCGCCATTTTTAATGGACACTATTTAAATTAAAGGTCGTCTATAATTCGTTTCTTTTTTACCCTTATTTCTTGAAAAACTAAAGCACAGCAGAAGCTCAACTTTAATTTATCAGTTATTTGGTGAAAAAATAACTCCAATTATTGATACCTCCTTTTCATTTAAATAGTTATTGCTTCTTATAAAGTGGGCTTCCTGCCCCAGCACTTAGCAGTCATTTAAATATCCAACATGTTTACTAAACAACTCGTAGTTATAGCTGTATTTCTCAGCTTTTGCTTCAGCAATGCACAAGAATGCAACCTTGTGCTCAAAGGAAAAATACTAGATTTTCACGATTCAAAAGCCTTGGAATTTGCTCAGATTTATGTGGCACAATTACAAAAGACCTATATCTCAAAAGCAGATGGCTCTTATGAAATCAGTGGTCTCTGTCCGGGTACTTATGAAATCAGCGTGTCGCATTACGATTGTGAGACCAAGAAAACAAAACTTGAAATAGCTCAAAATAGGACGCTCCATATCTTTTTAGAGCATCATATCAGTGAGTTAGAAACAGTAAAAGTACTTGCAGACGTTCATGATAACCATGCCAGTACACAGTCGAGCACCAGAATTAAGGCCGAAAAAATTCAGCAATACAGCGGTGCTTCATTAGGTGATGCACTGGCAACAGTCCCAGGTGTTACTTCACTTAAAACAGGAAACAGCGTGGTAAAACCTATAGTACATGGACTTTATGGAAGTCGTGTAGCGATCGTAAATGATGGGTTACGACAACAAGATCAAGAATGGGGAATTGAACATGCGCCTAATATAGATATCAATACCGCAAGCAATATCCAAATCATCAAAGGAGCCAGTGCCTTGAGATACGGAGGAGATGCCATAGGCGGCACCATTCTTATAGAGCCTGCTCGTGTCATTTCAAAAGACACCTTAAGAGGTCATGCCATCATTCAAGGACAGACCAATGGTCGTGGCGGTAGCGCAACAACGACCATTAATAATTATCGTGCCTCTGGATGGTACCAGCAAGCAACACTAACCTATAAAAAGCTAGGTGATTTTGAAGCACCAGACTATGTATTGAGCAATACTGGAAGTGAAACAACTGCTGTAAATCTAGGAGTAGGTTTTAAAACATTTGAGTACGGAGCAAGTGCCAAATATTCCTTTTACAATAGTGAGATAGGAATCCTAAGAGCTTCCCATATTGGGAATGCCAGCGATTTAGTACGCAGCATCAACTCCGGGCAACCACTTATTATCAATGACTTTACTTATGATATAGACGCCCCAAAACAACAAGTAGCTCATCACGGGTTGCAATTCAATGCCTTTAAACGATTTGCTGGATTAGGTAAATTGAGTATGGACTATTCCTTTCAGTTCAATAACCGTAAGGAATTTGACATCAGGCGTGGCGCAAATGCGGGGCTCGCTTCTCTAGACATCGATCTACAAACTCAAAACATAAGTATATATGGTATGGCAGATGCTTTTGAAAATACCACCTATGAAGCTGGAATAGATTTCATGAATCAAGTCAACAGACCTAATGCTGCTACTGGTGTAAGAAGATTAATTCCAGATTATGATGCTTATAAAGTAGGTGCATTTGCCAGTGTGACTCACGAACCATCTGAAAAATGGGTGCTGGACGCAGGATTGAGATACGATCGTTATGCTATCAACGCGACCAAATTCTACCTGCAAAGCCGCTGGGAAGATTTGGGTTATGATGAGCAATTTGCTGCATTTGAAATAGGCAGAGAAGGAAATCAAATAAAGACCCAACCAGATTTTCAATACGATCTATTTGCCTTTACCGCTGGTGCAAAATATTTGTTTGACACGCATTATGATCTAGCCATAAATTTGAGTAGTGCTAACCGCGCACCTAATCCTAGTGAGCTCTTCAGCGATGGGTTGCACCATGCCTTAGCAACTATTGAACTGGGAAGGCTGGACTTGAAAAAAGAACAGTCCTATAAAGTAAATGCTACTTTTCATGGAAATGAAGGCGATCTAGATTTTGAAATCAATCCTTATATCAACTTTGTAAATGACTTTATACAGCTGGTTCCTACTGGACTGGAAACAACCATACGTGGTGCGTTTCCTGTTTTTCAATACGAGCAAATTAACGCAAGACTATATGGAATAGATCTTCATGCTACTTATGATTTCTATACCAAAAAACCAGCCGAAGAAATAAATACCCGTCTTGATGAAAGCCTTTATAAAACCGTAAAACTTTTAAGTCTAGAAACTAATTTATCCTATATCCATGGAACAAGTACCACCGCCGACGAGCCTTTAATTGATATGCCGCCAGCGCAATTTCAAACACAACTCACTTGGTACAACGCCTTAGTGGATCGTCTGGATTTCAAGCTTGCCAATCAGGCTGTTTTTCAACAAAATCGGTTCCCAGATAACAACTATGACGTGAGTATTCCAGATGATCAAGGACAACTCATCACTTCTACGGTAGATATTTCTAGCACTCCAGCAGCTTACAGTCTATGGAATGTTGGTTTGAGTTACGCTTTCGCGAAAGCGAATACCAAAATCAACCTTAGCTCCAACAATTTATTCCATACCCAGTACCGCAATTACCTCAACCGACAACGTTTTTATGCAGACGAAGTAGGTCGGGACATACAATTACAAATTATCTATAACTTTTAAACAACAACAAAAATGAAAACAATGAAAACAACAACAAAAATGACAACAATAAAAACAACAAACAAAATGAAAACAATGAAAAAATCTATCCAAGCTTTAAGCCTAGTTGCTGTATTATTTATGACTTCTTGTACCGATGACGATGCAGTTACCATCATCAATGAAGAAGAACTGATTACCACAGTAGAATTAGAACTCACCAACACCGCTGATGCCACCAATGTGGTCCTATTTAAATCGGTTGATATAGATGGTGAAGGTCCTGACGATCCGATAATAACTGTTACAGGAACTGTCAATGCCAGCAGTACTTATCTAGGAGAAGTGCGTTTCTTAAATGAATCCATCGCACCGTCAGAAGATATTACAGAAGAAGTGATCGAAGAATCAAATGATCATGAGGTATTCTACACCACAAGCATTACCGGTCTCACGATTACAAAAACAGATGTAGATGCTAATGGGAACCCACTAGGGGTATTATCTAGCTTCCAAACTGGCGCTATAGGAACAGGAATACTAACGGTAGTATTGCGTCATGAGCCTATAAAACCTAATGACAACACATTAATTGGTGCTGGTGGCGAGACCGATGCAGAAGTGAGTTTTACTTTTGAAGTGGAGTAACTTATCTTGACCATATAGTATATAAAGCCTGTTGAAGTAGTTATTGCTTTGATGGGCTTTTTTGATTCATATTAAGTACACGAATAAAATGACACCTCAAAATCTCCAGAATCTTGAGCTACTATAGTCAAGTCTTGAGTGGCCTCTAAATCAACAAGTTGTATCTACCCATAACTTTGTTGATTAGATAAAGGAGTATGAATTTGTCCATTACCTGACTTATAAAAATGATTAAAAACTTGCTGAAAATAAACCTCATTTAGGGTAGCATTGTTAAATATAGTTACAAAATTCTGACAACCATCACTGCCAGTATCTACTTTGATACCGTATTCAAATGTCTCTGTTATTCTTTCAGATTTATTCTTTATTTGTATCTGTGATAAAGTTTATCACTGTTGAGAATTCTCTTTTTAACAACTTACCTAAAAGTCTTAGTTCTCGTTTATTATTATCGTTTTTAAAAAAAATATCTTTCCTATCACTGTAATTTGCACTATACGTATAGGCTTTTAAACCATTATGTTTTACAACCTACCAATTACCATTTAATACAATACCATCTGCAACAAAAAATAAATCCTTAGAAACAACAGATCCTACTTTTTTTGTGGTTTTTTAAAAGTTATCATAAGCAGCAACTTTGGAATCAAATCTAGGAGCTTCGTAAGTTTTTGCTCCTTCTATATTGATAACAAGGTATTCTTGATTTGAAATTGATATATTATTGCCGTACGTATAATAAGACCATAGGGTTAAAATTATTAGAAGTATTCTTTTAATAATGCTCTACTTTTAAATACCTAATTTGTATGGTATAGTATGGTACAAATTAGTTTTTTACTTTAACAATCAAAATGATATGTATTTAAGTAATTTGAATAGTGAAGTAATTCTACAAAAAAAAACCGCTCTTAAAAGAGCGGTTTTCGTGTTTATATGCGGTGTAAATTAATTTGCTTTGTCTTCGATATCGTCAGCAATGTCTTCGATATCATCAGCTACATCTTCAGCCGCTTCTTCTATTTTTTCTCCAGTTGTTTTTTCTTCTCTGCAGCCAGCTGTCCCAAAGGTGAATACTGCTATGACCGCGATTACTAGGATTTTTTTAATCATGATAGTTGAGTTTATAAAGTTAGAATTACTATGATTTTCTACCAGAAATGATATTGATGAGTATGACTACTACAGCAATAACTAGTAAAATATGGATTAAATTACTTTCTCCCATTCCGCCACCTATACCTATAAGGCCTAAAACCCATATAAAAACACAGATAATAGCGATGATCCAAAGAATATTTCTCATGATGTATTATTTTTTTGTTTCATGTTAAATATACCATACAAAATCGAGTTAAATAGTTAACTAAATAGTAATTATTTAATTATTAACAGTATTTACTGTAATTAAATAAATTTAATACGACAAGATATCATTTTAGTCAAATACGGTTGTTATTTAAAAAGAAACAAACAAATTAAAAGTCTCCAGGAGAATCAATTACCTTTTGAGCCCTTTGCCGGTGTTTGTTCAATAATTCTGGATCCATCTTGCGCAGCAATGCCATCATCATGTTCATACGCTGGTTGTTCTTCAAATGCTCTTCTTTTTCTGCCAGAAAATTCCAGTACAAGGAATTGAAAGGGCAAGCGTCATCTTCTGCTTTCTTCTTAGATACTTTATAAGCACAACCTTTACAATAGTTACTCATCTTGTTGATATAACTACCGCTAGACACATAAGGCTTGGTGGCCACAATCCCTCCATCTGCCCATTGAGACATGCCTCTGGTGTTGGTAATTTCTACCCATTCTATGGCATCGATGTATATTCCTAAATACCACTCGTCCACATAACTTGGGTCTGTCATGGTGAGTAGCGCATAATTACCAGTAACCATCAATCGCTGTATGTGATGCGCATAAGCATTGTCTAGCGAGTTGTTAATGGAATGTTTTAGACAATTCATTTTTGTATCACCGGTCCAATAAAAATCAGGAAGTTTATTTACATTTTCTAAAGCGTTCTTCGTCTGATAGCCTGGCATTTTACTCCAGTAAATCCCTCGCATGAATTCGCGCCAGCCTAAAATTTGTCTTATAAACCCTTCTACTTGAGAGATGTCTATTTGTGGTGTTCCGCTTTCCTGCCTGCCGGCAGGCATGGCGCGAAAGCGAGATAATACAGCCTCTATAACTTCCATCGGAGAAAGGAGTTTGCAATTCATCGCAAAGCTCAATCTGGAATGAAACAGGTAATCTTGATCGGTATGCATCGCGTCTTGAAAATCGCCGAAATGCACCAACAAGTGCTCACAAAAATAATTCAACACATCTAATCCATCTTGTCGAGTAGTAGGCCAGTTAAAATGAGACGGATCGATGCGACCTATAGTTTTTACCCCTTCCTTTTCTAGCAAATCAGTAATTTCAGTGACGTCTTTTCTAAATCCTCGTTCGTGAGGGATAGCGGTCTTTTCATCCCATTTATTACGATTGCTCTGATCGTAATTCCATTTACCACCTTCTGGCTCTTTATCACCCTCGATCATGATATTGTATTTCTTGCGCATATCGCGGTAGAAATATTCCATGGTCCAGCGTTTTTTGCCTTCAAAAAACTTTTCTACATCTTTTCTTTTGGTGAGGAAATGCTCGGTGTCATAAGCTTCCCATTCTATATCCAGCGACTTACAAAATTCAATCAATTGCTGGTCCAGTCGCCATTCATCTGGCGCGAGGTATTCCAACTTTTCAATATCCTGCTCTTTGATGAGTTGCTGCAGATTCTTTACAAGATCTTGCGTATTGTTTTTATCGTCTAAGTTGTAATAGACACTGTTCCAGCCGCGCTCCTCGATCCAGGAATTAAAACTGCGCATGGCCATAAAAAAGGCGACTACTTTCTGTATGTGGTGCGTGACATAATCGGTCTCTTGGCGCATCTCTGCCATAAAATAAATGACATTCTCTTGATCTCCGTCAAACCAGGAATGTTTGTGATTGAGTTGATCTCCTAATATTAGTCTAAGTGTTTTCATATGCTATAGTTAATTTCCGCGTAGGCGGAAATCTTTTTATTGTGTTCTCCAAAATTGCATCCCCGCCCCCGGAAATCTTTTTATTATGTCAAGCCGTTGCATAACGGCTTCGCTAAATTCTTTCTCCATAGGGACAAAAATCATCTGTCCCATGCCGGATTAAACTCTCCTCTGTAAAATTATAATCTCAACTGTCCGCATTGTTTTATGCCGCCGAATAAATTCGGCGTCTTGTTCCATTTTCGAGTTCGAGTTCAAGTCCGAATTCAATTTCAATTTCAAGAAGGCAGAATGAATTCTGCCCCTATGAAATTTTTCTGTCGCCTCAGGGCGTTGTTTTATGAAGCCGAATAAATTCGGCTTCAGTACCTCCTCTGTCAAATGGCAAATCAAGGCGTGTTCCAGAACAGACGTTTCTAAAACAACCCTTCTTGCAACCACAATCGTTGGAACTTTCCATCAGCATCATAACGACTGGCCTGGAATTCTATATTAAAGGTTCTGTTTCTAGGGTCGTTCCCTACGCCGCTATTATACATCCAATTGCCATAATTGGAATGTACATCGTAATCGATAAGAATGTGTTCAAAATAAGCAGCCCCGATACGCCAGTCTTGTTCTTTGTGCATGGACCAATAACTCGCCACATTCTGTCTACCTCGGTTGCTCATAAATCCAGTAGCTGCGAGTTCTTTCATGTTTGCATTTACAAAAGGCTCGTGCGTTTCTCCTTCCATCCATTTTTTAAGCTCGCGCTCATTGGATTTCCACTCATAATCATTTTGAAGTATACCACCTATTTGAAAAATTTGGCTTTCATGCTTCAAAGAAACATACTTAAAAAAGTCTCTCCATATCAATTCAAAAATGAGCCAGTAGGTATCTTGATTTTTCTTGATTTCTTTTTCAAATCGTTTTACTTCGTGATAAATCTGCTTAGCAGAGATACAACCTATCGCCAGCCATGCGCTGAACTTACTGCTGTAATCAATTCCGACCAGTCCATTTCTGGTCTTTTTATAATATTGAAGTTTCTTCGTTTGCCAGAAATAGTGATCCAATCGTTCCCAGGCGGCAGTCTCGCCACCATTCCATGGAAAAGCACTGCGACTGTCTTTTTCAAAGTCCTCTAACCCCAATTCTTTTAAAGTTGGAATTTGAGTTTGCGCTACTTCTGGAAGTTCTTGAGAGTAATTTTTGATATCGACCAATTCTCTGACCTCACTCTGCTTTTCACACTTCTTTCTAAATTCTGTAAAAACTCTAGGCAACTGACTCCAGTTTTCAAAAGGGACCTCTTCTGGATGAAACAGGAACTGATCGTATACTCGATGCCCTTTTACTTTATCTTTTAATCCTGCACTTTCCATCGCCTTTCCTAAATCTTCTTCTTGTTTCAACTCATCTCGCGTCCATTCCTTTTGGAGATAAATAGTTGAAATAGAGTGTTGATCTATCAATTCTGGGATAACGGTGGCTGGTGTTGCATGAAATATCAAAAGCGGAATGTGGTGCTTTTCAAGATGAGCACGCAAATCCTCCAAGGCTTCTCTAATAAACTGCGCTCGATATTTTCCTGTTTTACCAAAGGGAAGTTTGATATCCAGATCAAATCCGAAATCACTTGCTGAATAAAATGCGGGATCAAAACAGTACACCCCAATAACATCCCCCTCCTGCTCACAAGCCGCTTTTAAGCTTTGATTATCTGCTACTCTTAAATCATTTCTAAACCAAACTAGGTTGTTCATATTGTTCTTTTTTGTCAAGCCATTAAAGAATGGCTTTGCTAAATCATGTCTCTATAACCGTTTAAAATCACCTTCTAAGGGCAGAATCAACGCTGCCTTTGTGAATTATTCTGACGCCTCACAGCCTTTTTTTATTGCGCCGAATGAATTCGGCTTCTTGTTCCATTTTCGAGTTCGAGTTCAAATTCGAGTTCGAATTCAATTTCAATTTCAATTTCAATTTCAAGAAGGCAGAATGAATTCTGCCTCTATAAATTATAATGTCGCCTTGCGGCGTTCTTTTATTGAGCCGAATGAATTCGGCATACCTGATCTTGAACCAATTTCATTTTAACTAGGCAGAATGAATTCTGCCTCTATAAATTATAATGTCGCCTTGCGGCGCTCTTTTATTGAGCCGAATGAATTCGGCATACCTGATATTGAACCAATTTCATTTTAACTAGTTTTTAATTTCAAATCATCAAATCAATAAACGTTTTCGACTATCGCTCCAACTGCATTATCAAATT
>Ga0307980_1000289_pt1 | contig 24472 bp, 25 predicted proteins | sample OrgLakmetage1060_FD_201817 | JGI IMG/M metagenome (GOLD analysis project Ga0307980, IMG submission 201817) | Saline water microbial communities from Organic Lake, Antarctica - #1060 | ecosystem: Environmental > Aquatic > Non-marine Saline and Alkaline > Saline | place: Antarctica: Organic Lake... | reverse complement strand
ACATCCAATGGAATATAATAAAGAATATACGAGTTATACACAAGATCCTCAATTCAAACGAACTTTATGTAAAACATTAGACCCAAACACATTCCACAATTCGACACGATATTATTTAAAAAAAGAAGTTTGACCAAATATCTAAAATTTTTTATTTATACAATTAATAGTGGATAAACCACCACTGTAAAGTAGATTTATCATTTATATCTTGATAGCATGGATAAAATCTATAATTCGTTACGTTTAATCCCCACTTTCTTTCACATTTTATTTCTTCGCAAGTATATATTTTTTTTTTTGAACGAATAGTTGCTTCATAATATCCATCATTATTATATTTTCTTGTACTAGGACCTCTGCCTCGCATTTTTTTTTAATTCTTTATTAAAGTATTCTTTTCCTTCTTCTTGTGTTTTGGATTTCTTAATAACAGGTTCTTTTAATTCATCAATATCGTCACTATCTACTGCAAAACCATCATAATCTTTTGGATCATTAAATGTATTTTTACCTGAAAGAATTCCATTTTTATATTTTGTTGTTTTTGACTTCCACTTAATAGTTGTGTCTTCAAAATTGCTGACCCATAATTGTTCATATCTATTAATACTATCTTTATTAGTATAACAAATACTTATACCATTATTATCATATCCTGTATCACGCCCTACTAATCCTTGAATAATTGTTGTATCATCTGGATTTTTACTATATCTATCATATAATATTCCAATAAATTCCTTTTTTAATGTTTTAGCACATCTTAACATTTCTTTAATAAATATAAATGTGTGTTTTTCTGGTTTTATTATAATAATGTTGTTAATATCTTTAATTTCACTTTCTATGTCATATTTAATAAAATTATAAGTATCAATATTAAATATTTGTTTAAAATTTTTAATGGTTAAATCTTGTTCTAGTCCATTTTTAGTTCTAATAATATGATAACGAGGATTGTCGAACGTAATAATATCATTTTTTATTTCTTGAATATTTTCAAATATATTTTTAATATAATCATATAACTCATGAATTATATGTATGTTTATTATTTCATCATATTTTTCTAATTTATGTTCATTTATAAATTCAATAAATTTTTCTTTATTGAATTCATTATTACACATTATATCATTTTTAATTTTTTGTATAATAAATTTATATATCTTTTCACAATCATTTATGAATTCAAATGAATAAAATATTTTGTTCTGATCTAAATTTAGCAAGTAGTCTAATCCATTATATCCACATATATCTTTGAATTGTTTTACTCTACCCATTTCCAGTAAATTATATGAACTGACATATCCATCTCCAACATCTGCTAATATTTTAGTTGAGGCATCATTCCATTTCATTAAATCATATATTGTTCCGTCAGGCGTTGCGGTATATTCTATTATTTTAATATCATTTTCATATAATTTAGATTTATTTAACAATCCAGCATTACGAACAATTAGAAAATAATATAGACAACGCTATTGGTAAAGTGAAACCACAAAATTATAAGAACTATTTTGAATATGCGTATAACTTGAAAGAAGGGATACAAATGGAACGGAAACCTTTGACGCGAAAGCGTAAATTAAAAAATTATAAATAACATACTTAAAATTTATTAGTTATATTAAGTATATTATGAGATTAAAGAGTGAATTGTATAAAAAAGAACAGGGCGAAATTGTGGATAAAATTATTCATATTTTAGATTTGGAAAATAAGAATATATATACGCTTTATGAGTTGGATAAAACGAAGAAATCCAATTAAAAATAATGGAACTAATACCAGAAATAAGAAAATGGTATTCCTTTAATGGAATAAAGGCAGTTGGCGAACCGAGTAAAATAAAAAGACCTTGGTTATCAATCATAAAACATTTGATAAAATCAAAATATAAGTTAGAAAGTAGGGATTTTCAACTTACTGAAAACGGACAACATATTAGAACACATATTTATACTTTTGAATTAATAATATATTAACCACCATTCTAAACTATTAATATCTGTTTCATCGTTATAAACTGGATAAACTCTATATTTATTTTTTTGCTTTGATTTTTGTGTATTTCCTCTAAAACCCCATTTTTTATTTTTTTCATAAATTTTAAATTCAGTATTTGTTCTAATTTTTTCTTCTTTATTAAATTGAGTAATACACTTATAAAACCCATCATCATCTTTAGTTTTTCGTTTTGGGCCATTTCCATACCCGTTTGGTTTCAAATTGATGTTAAACCATTTTTTAATTTCAGCAAAATGTTTCACTTTAATAATAGGTTGAGGTTCTTCTATTTCTTCTTCACTTTCTTCACTTGCTACTGAAAAACCATCATAATCTTTTGGATCATTAAATGTATTTTTACCAGTAAGAATACCATTTATACTTTTTGTTGTGCCTGAAATCCATTTAATAGTATTGTCTTCAAACTCGCTATTCCATAATTTTTCATATTTGACAATACTATCTATATTAGTATAACATATACTAGTACCATTATTATCATATCCTGTGTCTCGTCCTACTAATCCTTGAATAATAGTTGAGTCGCCAGGATTCTTATTATATCTGTCATATAAGATTCCAATATATCCCTTGTTTAACGTTTTAGCACATCTTAACATTTCTTTAATAAATATAAACGTATGTTTTTCTGGTTGGTTTATTAATGTTTTATTTATATCCACAATATAACTTTCTCCATCATATTTAATAAAATTATAAGTATCAATATTAAATATTTGTTTAAAATTTTTAATGGTTAAATCTTGTTCTAGTCCATTTTTAGTTCTAATAATATGATAACGAGGATTGTCGAACGTAATAATATCATTTTTTATTTCTTGAATATTTTCAAATACTGCTTCATCGACTTCTCCTGTCTTTTTATCGTAACCACATATATCTTTGAATTGTTTTACTCTACCCATTTCCAGTAAATTATATGAACTGACATATCCATCTCCAACATCTGCTAATATTTTAGTTGAGGCATCATTCCATTTCATTAAATCATATATTGTTCCGTCTGGAGTTGCGGTATATTCTATTATTTTAATATCATTTTCATATAATTTAGATTTATTTAACAATCCAGCATTTTTAAATGAATTGTGAATAGTTTGTCCTTTTTTTGCCGCAACTTGGATTTCATCCATCATGATAAGAATATTGTGTTTGTCTTTAATTTCCTTGGCAAATGTACTAGGTAATTGGCACCTATGAAACACCCTTGATTGTATGCTTTCGGGCATTCTTTCTTTTGTTTGTTCTTTCCATTCACAACTTGATAAACCAGTAATAATATATATATTTTCAATTGGTATCAAATTACTTGAATCTTCCAAATATTTTTTAATTGTAGAACACATGCTTCCGGTTTTACCTGATTGCGTTTTTGATACAACCATAATATTTATAATTTTTCTATTATTAAGATGTGTTACTACTTGTGAACCTATCATTTCTTGATTTTCAAAAATTACTGAATGACCTGATAATTTTAAAATTTCTAATTCATTAAGAACATTTTGTTTTCTTAGTTTCATTATATCTTGTTCTAATAAATTATAATCACAACGTACTCTTTTTGTGATAATTTTTTCCGTATTTTCTGATGAAATATTGTCACTCATTTAATTTTCATTATATAAATAAATTTAAATCAATTTTATAAACCCGAATACATTCCACAATTCGACACGATATTATTTAAAAAAAGAAACATAATGTATGTATCATAATTATATTTCAAGAAAAATTACGAAAAAAATGGAACACAACAAGGCTTCTTTTAGTGAACATAAAGATACATTGACCAAAATTGTAGACCAAATGGTACAAGATAATGCAAGCACTACGTTTGCGGACTATTATATTTATAAAGATTTGTTTGATTCTTTTACACATCAATTGGTTCACTTGGAACAACGTATTCACGAAGAAAAACCAAAAATAAATGTAGATGTGTCTCAATGCTTTGTAGAAGAATATAAGATAATGTTTATGAAAGAAAAACAAAAACAAAAACCTATTTTGGATTTATTAAAAAAATAGAAATAATATATATGAAAAAAACATTTAAGTATTTAAAATGTCATCCGAAATATAAAAGTATAAAGTCGTGTATCGATGACAAGTTAATATTAAAAATGAGACATACATGGAACAAGCGCCACCCGGATAAAAAAATTCATTCTAAACATATAAAGACCATAGAGACAAAATTAAAACATTATTTGAGTATATGTAAAGACCAAAAATGTTTATTGAATCGTACTTTGAAAAAGAAAATGAATTTATTTGCTCCTTATAGTCCCCCACAATGGAAAAAAGGAAAATCTATTTGGTTGGATAGCTTAGATATTATGAGAGTTATGAAACAATACGAAGAAACGTATCCTAATTTTGAGTTTATTGGACCTTCGCCCATAGATTTCGATACGAAAGTAAATATAAGTGAATGTGTGTGGCCGGAACTATGTTATTTTAGTATGAAAAAGAAAATGATGAAAAATATAAATAAAATAGGCATCATTTTCAATACTGACCCGCATTACGATGAAGGTTCGCATTGGGTCTGTATGTTTATCGATTTAGATAAAAACTATATTTTTTATTTTGATTCAAACGGTCACGCGCCTTGCGAAAAAATAAATATTTTTATAGATAGACTATTATCACAATGTAAAGAAATAAATAAATCTATGAATGTATATAATAATAAAAACACAAAACACCAATATGCTGACGGGGAATGCGGAATGTATGCGTTATATACGATTATTACATTATTGGAAAAAAAACATAATGTTTCTTATTTTAAGAATAAAAAAATACCTGATAAAAAAATGAATGATTACAGAAAGATATTTTTTAACGAGATATAATATAAAAAAAAGAACATAATGCTTATAATGAAAGAAGCCTTATGGAACGAATGTTTAAAAAATAATATATTCGAAGGATTTAGTGAATCTGAACTGCCCAATATTCAATCGGTCTTTGAAGAAACATATGAAGAAAATAGAGACATCCAACCAGCAGACTTTATGTATGTATTGAGTCAAAAACTGAAACAACAAAAAAAATTTGAATACAAAGATTTAATTCCTGAAAATAAACCTTCTATCATCGATTTTAGCGACAAATCGGAAGAAGAACCCATTGTGGATATAGATCGCCTTATCAGTGAAAAAGAAAAAGAAAGAGAAATATTATACAAAACAAATGAAACGTCAACGACCAATATTCCTTCAAATCAAGTAGTACCTCAACACGTAGAATCGCATAGTGTTCCCAATGTCGCGGTCGACCACGAACAACATTATAAATATCAAAATAAGATTTTAGAACAAATACTAGAATCCCAAATTAAAATATTAAAATATTTACAAAAAAAATAACATATATGTATAATGAAAAATAAAATACATAATTTATTATTTATAGGATTCTTATGCGTATTATTGTATAGTGTTTTATTTTATTTTACAAAAGAAGGATTTTCAGAAAGTGATAGTTATGGACAATGGGAATTATTGTTGAGACAAACGTATAATGATGAACACACCATTAGTCCATTTGAAGGTTTAACCGCCGCCATAAATGCGGAAGCTTTATATGATTCGTATGGCAAAATTACAAGTCCAAATTATTACAACTCTAAATTATTGTCAAATTATGATTTTAGCGATAAATATATTTTTAAACTAAATATGTATGAAAAATCAGAAAAAGAACTAACTAATGGTAGTGGATTGACCTGGTCGCAAGGATTTGATAATGATGGTAAAGCCACAAATGTAACCATTACAACTGACCCACCTCCGACTTTTTTGGGATTAGATAAAAACGTAGATGATGATAGTTATATTTTCAAACAAAACAACACAAACGACAATAATGATACTTATGTATTAGGGGCATCTAAAACATATTTGGATAATATATCTACCACAACATCCGGAGAGTCAATCATTCCTGGTGCAGATGCGACCAGTACTGTAGAAAAAACAGAATTATATTTATGGAACCCTCGTCCAAAAAATAAAAATACATTTAATGGAAATTATGATGATTTAACGATACAAAAAGTAGATATGAACGAAACGGAACATACTTATTTTTGGAATCAAAGCGAAGGAAATGCTGGCACAATAGATGAAGATGATTTACGTTATTCATATTGTTTTGGCAAATTAAAATGCAATGATAATATTTATGACCCAATAAAAAACGAGAATGATACTTATAAACCATATTGTAACTCCGATTCAATCAATAATCCAGTATATTGCGAAGGTTCGATTTTATATAATACTAGTTCCGAATCTTTAAAAAACGTACCTATGGATGATTTAGAATACGATATAATGGGAAAATATGCTTCTTACGATGATATAGAAACACAAGGAAAAAACTTTAATTTATTTAGAGGATTAACTACGCCTTATCCGAAAGATTATGTGGACCCAGAAATAAGCGGGAATGATGTCATTATAACGGAAAATGAAGTTGAAACAAAAATAAACATATGTGATTTTCTAGACAATCAGAATTTAGACAATGGAACCAATATCCAAGAAGAATGTAAAGAAAAAAGAAAATCCAAAAAAGACACACAAGAGATAACAATAGGCAAAAAATGTATTGCGGATTATGGAGATATGATAAATTCTAAATACGCCGACTATGTTTGCAAAGAAGGCGAAACTTGTATTGGGTATAAATGTGGCTCTCAATATGGTAATTGTAAGGCAACATTATTATAGTGTATTAATATAATGAAAAAAATAATTTTTTTATTATGTATTTTTGTTTTGTTGAGTTTATGGGTATATAAAGAACCAATGTATAGTGATTTAAACGAAAAATCCATTGAGGTTGAATATCCTAAGAAAATAGACCGTTATAGTTGCGAAGACAAAACATACCAATATTGTTACAATGGAAATATAAACAAAAAGGATATTTTTGGAAATAAAGTGGATTTTGTTGGCGTAGACTATAGCAGCGGAAAAAGTTATAGTTATTCGCAAGGTCCAAGAGTTTATTTAAGTGATTTTAATACAACGGAACTAAAAGGATCTAGTAAAACACGCGAAGTTTATTATGATCCTTATAAAACGTGTAATCCAAATTATCCTTGGCGTTTGGATTTAAGTTCAAATAAAACCATAAACAATGAATGCTCTTCCCCACAAGATATTGAAAACTATAATATGTGTTTGAATTATGAAAAACTATGTCCTTTTGAAGATATTGAAATAAAACAAGATACACAATATATTCCATATGATTGTTCCGATAAAGAAAATGTAATAAAATCATTGGAAGGACTAGATGTTACATTTGTAAAAAATACAACCGAAGTAGGCTCTTATAGAGATACTAGAAATAGAGCTTTACCAGTATACAAAGGAAGAAAAAACGCAAAAGGAGAAATATATGATTCAGAAAAATGTAGTGAAGAATGTAGCGAATATAATTATTATGCTTTACAACACGGAAATTATGGAAATCCGCAATGTTTTTGTGGTAATTCACTTGAACAAGCAACACAATATGGTGCTAAAAAATGTCCAAAGACTGGTGGTGGATGGTGTAATTATATTTACAAAAATATTTGTGGATTTGAAACCACTGATGATAAAGAATATTCCAATACATGTGAAAAAAACGGCGACAAATGGGTTGTAAAAAATATGGAACCAATCGAAGAAAAATGTAAAGAAAGAAATTGTTCTACGTCTTATTATAATACACCCAACGGTGACGTTTCCAATTGTTTTTTATATGAAGCAGAAGCCAGTTACGAATATGATGATTTTTACAAAGGAACATCAAAATACCCATATGATACACCGCCAAGTAATCCTCTTTTATCATCTTATAAAAATATTACTTCTGAAACAGGAATAATAGATGGAGACAAAGTAAAAATACGAGGCTCTGAAGTAACGTATTCTGTACCTGTTTGTGACGAAGAAAATCCTTTTTACGCAAATAATGAATGTAGACCTGAAAATACTACTGAAGTAGATATTTCATGTAGTGAGGCAAAACCATATCTCGTGAATGGAATATGCGTCGACCCCGATACTGCTTTGTCGGTAGTAACCGATGGGTGTAATGAAAAAACTCCTTATAAAAAAGAAAATGCATGTTATGCGACCCCAGAAGAAACACTAGGTCAAACATATACATTTGGTCATAGTTCGGGTAATAATTGTTATGTAAAAGAATTAGACTATGGTATATCTTGTGAAAATATCTTTAGTGTTCGAGACAAAGATAATTCCATGTTATATAATCCAATTACAAACAAATTTGTAGGGGATTTGAATCCTGGAGATTATGCGTATGTTGATTGTAGTGGTGGTAAAATGACCAAATGTATGAAAGAATTTCCTTTTGAAAAAAATGATAAAAATGAATATGTATTGCCACTTAAACCAAGAAATAGTATAAATAGAGACAAAATACCTACTTATGACCCGCCACCCAAATATGTAGAGCCTGAGTTTTCAAAATATATTAATCCATATAATTCAGATATACAACATAGTTTATTTATTCAATGTAAAGAAGATTATTCTACCCATTCACAAGAATCCAATATGTGTCCACAGCAACTACCACTATGCGAGGGGTATGTAAAAGATACACAATTTGGTTTATGTAAAGAAGACAAAAAAATGGAACAAACACTATCGTCTTACACAAAAAATGTTATTTCTTGTGAAAATAATTATGATTCAAAAGATATATTAAAAAATATGTGTCCATATAATTTTCCTTATTGTGAAAACAATGAATGTAAACAAAGTAGTTTATACAATTTGGTTGCCCTGTAATATACCTATGTCTTTTAATTTACCATTTTCTTCTATATATACTTTATTTGGTTTCTTTCTAGTGTCGACTTTTACTTTCGTCAATATTCCATTGTATAACAATTCTTGGTCCACAAATTGGTCGTCTTTTACTTTTTGTTGGATAGGTTCTTTTTTATAGTCTAATGCATAAGAAAACTTCTCTTTGTTTTTATTGGATGGAAACTTAAAGCATTTATTTGTTTTAGAAGGCATACAATCGATAGCACTTTCTTTCAATGTATTTAAAAATGATTCTGACAATACTTTCTTTTCTTCCATAATTTTAAGTAAAAATTCATCGGTCGACATTTCCTTTTTAGTCAATTCTTCTTTCATAGAACTAATATACAAATATACTTGAACGTTTTGTTCTTCTAAAGGCAACCGATTATGACTACATATACGTCTTGCCCGCCCTATAACTTGTTCCAATCGTACATTATGCCAATAGGGTTCGGTAATATGGACATAACGCACATTTTGTAAATCAATGCCTTCCGCCCCGGACGAAGTAATCATCAATAAATTAATAAGAGACCCATGTAAATTGTCCAAATCGTCATTTTTATATACATCTTTTAATCGTGCGTTCATCGTATTGGACAATTTGGTCAAATCGCTATTATATATATTTCTTACAATTTCTTTTACTTCTTTTTCTTCGGTCCCTGTATACAACGCAAATACTCGTGTTTCTTTGTATGAATCTTCCGAATAAATACCTTCTAATTTTAAGTCGTAGTTCCCGGCTGCGTTTTTAAACACCACCAATTCTCTGAATCCTTGATATTTTAATAATTGGCGCATCATTTCTATACCTTCAATTCTTCTAAAACTACTATATAACAATTGACAGGTGTTTACATCTTTTATAATATTTTCCAAAATAGAATGGAATTTTGGACTATATTTAATCAACCCCATTTCGGGGTCATCGTTTGGTTTTTCAAATGGTTTGGATACAAAAAAACGAAGATTATTAAATAAAAGAGTATTACGATTCGTTCTTACAGATTTCATAAAGTTTTTAATACTTGTATCATAATTTTCATTTTCTTGTATAGCGTCACCGTCTTCTTCTATTCCATCGGCTTGTTTCAAACGTTGGGTAACTTCAATATAGTCAAAATCTGCTTCCGTTTTTACTTTATTCGATTCTGGAAATGGTCGCTTTATATCTTCGTCAAATACGAAATTACATGCTGCGCGCGTAAATACTTTATAACTACCATCTTTTTTCTGGTCGCTCTTTTTACTTGAACTTTCACGTTTTTTGTATAGTTCGTATTCTTTTCTTTGATGTGAACTCATTGGAATCTTTTCTGTAATCATAGGTTCTAGTCGAGGCATAAGAGACGTTTTGTCTCCTAAATAAGAAATCAATCCGGATATTCTTGTTTGGAAAAAATCTTTATTATTTATCACTCTTAGATTGTCTTGTTTTTTTACAAACAATCCATTGAACTCTTTTTCTTCATCTGGTACTCGTTTATATTTATGTACATTAATTTGTTTAATAGGTACGTTGATAGTATTTCTTATTAGTTCTTCAAAGTTTGTGTCATTATATAATGGCATATCTTCATATTGAACTTCTTTGTTGAGTGTAGTTATAAATCCGTATGGATTCCGTACAATATAAAGACGGTCAAATTTATAATCAATCATATTATATTTGCTTAATGGTTTTAATTTTTCTTTGAGTATACTTGTTTCATATTTTTTCATCAATATAACTTCATATTCAGTGGTATACCCAGACACTAAATTAATCATAATTCCCAGTTCAGACGGTGCGTTTATATAAGGAGTTCCTGACAATAAAACCACTTTACAATTTTGTGCGTCCATAATGTTTTCGTACATGTCGGTAGATACAGACGTCTTGTTGGTCATTTTTTTATTGTTGACTCTACTTATAAAATTATGAGCTTCGTCAATCACCACGACGCTATTATGAAAAGGGTTTGTTTTATTTGCGGATTTTAATTTTTCCCACGATTTTTTATTTAAACCATTGTAATTTATAAAATTATATTTCATAGATATTAATATTCGGATTAATTCTTTTATTTGTTGTTTTTCTTCATTGTTTAACATCTCATAATTCGGTTCAGTATCATCGTCATGAATCAACCATACGTAATTATTGTATTTTGTCATATACTTTTCTAATAGTTCTTTATCGTTATCTAAAAATAAATATTGTTTGAATAATTGATATACGACATCGCTATTGCTTTTTACCTTTTTCCAATGATGTTTGGTTGTAAATAATTTGTCTCCACAAAAAGACATTTGCGTTCTATAGTTTTCTTGAAGCGATGCTGGTGTCATTATATATATTTTTTTATCGTGTTTCATTCCTTCTAAAATCCCAATGGAACTACACGTTTTACCAGACCCAAGACCGTGATATAATAATAACCCCCTGTAAGGAGTATAACTATTCAAATACGTTTGAACTATTTTTTGATGTTTTAACATAATAAAATCAGACGATTTATCACAACTATCTTCACCATCTTCTTCTTTGTATAAATCTTCTAATAAAGAATGTACGGAATCCATAAAACCATATTGCCGGTCTAAATAAAAATCTTTCTTTTCTATGGTCATTATATTTGGATTATAGAAATCGTAGTCTTTCAATAATTCATTGTCTACGTCTACAAACAATGGAGCAGGTTTCAATGATTTTACAACACGCTCTTTTATAATACTTTTCTTTTTTTCTCTAACTTCAGGTTCATTCAATAAGATGCTATCGCCCAATAATATAGGCTTATTTGCGTAAAAAGACGTCAATGTATTTAAAAATAAATTATAACGCGGATTTAACACACGAATAAAATCATTGATTTTGCCGATTTCAGGATTCTTATAAGCAAGCTCTGTTGATACAATTTTGTTCATATTATTATATTACTATTTTTTATTAATTCATTTACACATTTAATCACATATAATTTTTCAATATTATAATCACGAATCAAAGAAACACATTGTTCGTAAGAACACCATTTCATATTTCCGATTTCGCTTTTTTGAAATTTTGCTTTATATAGAGTGTTGTCGTAAGGCATAAATCCGATGTAATATTTATGTTTATAAGATTTTAAATTCGATCCTGTAAATACTTCTTCAAATGGCATTAAATTATTCATCAACACAACATGTTGTTTTAGATATCCAGTTTCTTCGCTGAATTCTCTTAAAGCGCATTCCACATCTTTCTCTTTATAATTTCTGCGACCTTTTGGAAACCCCCATTCCGGTAAAGTCCAACCCGATTTTTTAAACAAATAAGGTTTATTTTTCAATACAAATAACATTTTTTCTTTATGTCGAACGTCGTATGGTATATTTTTACCATTCCATAATTTAGACCATAATTGTTCATAAGAATAATTGATAATTTGGTCTATTTCATAATCCGTCATTTCTTTGATAATATTTTTCAAATGATAATCGTTGTATTCGTTGTATTTACCACGTAAAAAATCAACATATCCAAGGGTGTCTTTTCTTTGTATCAACAAATATTCCACAACATCTTTATTTAGTCGATAACATATGATTCCCAAACTAGTAATAGGTCGCTTACAATTATAAAATAAATGTCCGTAATTTTCGCAATTGTTGCATAAAGGTTTAGGTTTACCTATCATAATTCTTAATATATTATATATTTATATGATTAATACAAATATAGATATCGTATTTCAATATTTATATTTTATAACAAGGCAATATGAACCTAGTATACCCAATAAAAAGAAAATAAAACAATTAATAGAATGTATTCCTTTTTTTTTACCTACACACAAAGAACAGCAATTGTTTTTTGAATTGATTCAGAAAAATTCTATTGTAAATTATTATGAAGAAAACGAGCAAATGATGCTTTATGGATATATCATTTATGAATCATATTATAAAATAAAAAAAATGCCTTATTTGGACAGAAAAGATTATATTTTACATTATGATGAAATTATGTTTCCAAAAGAAACCCATAAAAATCATTGGATGTATATAGGTATTTTTATAGTAATAATTTGTCTATACTTTATATATGCATATTAAATTATGGATAATTATTCTTACATTTTTTTTTATGTATGACTCGTATCACGACCATCGTTATTTTAAATTGTTAAAAACATATCAAAAGTATTATAAAATGGCAATCATATGCGTCTTCGGATTAGGATTATATGTAATGATAAGCAAAGGAAACGATATGGATAGTGTCTCTGTTTTAAATAATTTCATAAAAATAATGCCTATACATAAAGATACAAAAGATATGTTTACTCCATTTATACCTAGTAGTTCATCGCACTTGGAACATCGGATCACCACGTCGGGTGGAAATAATAAAAACAAAAGAAGTGTGAGTGAAACAAAGAAAAAATATGTTGCTTCTCATCAAAATTGGAAATGCGGTGATTGTGAAAAACAATTACCTGCTTGGTTTGAAGTGGATCATATTACACGATTGGAACACGGTGGAACCAATGAAATTAGTAATTTAGTAGCCCTTTGTCGCGATTGTCACGGAAAGAAAACATCCTTAGAAAATATGTCTTAATTATATAATGATGAATATAATAATTGTTGTTGTATTTTTTTTAATTGGTTACGCTACATTTTTTTTGAACCCTTATAAAGTATTAGACCATATTTATTTACCACTTATATTATTCTTTACAATTGTGGGTATATATTTAGTGTTTTCAATCGATGTAATAAACAATAAAACAATTGACCTATTTAAATTTTCTACTTATTTATTTGGGTATTTGTCTTTATTTTTATTATTTCTTGTTTTATATTCTCTTTTGCGTATGGTTTTATTGTATTCTATGGATATTTCAATCACACTAGTGTTTGTTTTTTATGTAGTCATTATGTCGCTTATTTATAAATTATTTGTAGAAAATTCTCAAGATGTTAAGCATTCGTCTTCTTTAAATACAGACGATATGTTTAATCTGGTGAAGTATTTAATTTTTTATATTCCTTGTTTGTTTTCGGATACGATTGATTATTTTATTGAAGACGCGAAAAAAACAAATAAAACCACTTATATTCTGGGATTAATTTTAATCGTTCTTGTTGTAATATATATTGTTTATCCGTATATAAGTAATATTAATGATGATGGTATTTTACTAATAGACCATAAAACAAAATTAAATGAAACTATATTGTCTCTTACATTAGAAGGTCTTGATAAAAAAATAAAAGTTCCCAATGAAAAAGAAGGTTTTCAGTCTCTAAGCGACAAAGATTTACAGAACCGTTTGCCAACTATTTCAATCCCTGAAATTTCGCCCGACTACAAATGGTTTGTAGATTTTTTTAATGATTTAAAATATGATTTTTTTATGATTCCCAAAAAAGAAACAAACGACAATGACAAAAACGATGACAAAAAACCGTTTTATACTTATGAATATGGATTGTCGTTTTTCTTATATTTAGAGTCCAATGTATTTACCGAAACCAGTAAAGACAAAGCGTTTATATTGAGTTTTGGTTCTAGACCTTCTATGTTTTATGATTATAGGAGAAAACAACTTATTGTAGAAATGACGGATTATGTTGATGAACGTTCAGAATTCAAACAAACACGCATATATTATTCGTCTAATATATTATTTCAAAAATGGAACCATATTGTTATGAATTATGTAAATGGACAATTTGACTTATTTATAAATGACGAATTGGTTGCTACACAATCGAATGTAAGTCCATACATACACGAAAGCGACGTTTTACAAGTAGGATCCATTGAAAACACCGATTTAGGTGGAATAAGCCAACTTAAATATTACGTGAAACCTTTGTCTCTAGAAAAAATAAAAAAAATAACCTATTAATATATGTATTGGTTCACTTTTGGAAACATACTTATATCTTTATTTTTTATAATTATAGCTTATGTTATTATTAGTAATCAAATCGAACCTCGTAGTAAAATTATTATTATCGTTTTTGTAACTATATTAGGTATTATGGTTCTTATGAATATGACTTTATTTAAATCGTCTAATTCTTTGGTATCCAAAACAAGTGATGCTAAAAAAACAATTATTATCCCAAAAGACAACCTTTTGAAGTCTAGTGGAAATTATTCGGTTTCTATGTGGATATATATAGAAGATTGGAATTATAAATTTGGAGAAAAAAAGACCATTCTAAAACGTGAAAATACGTCGAAACAAAAAAGTCCACATATTTATTTGGATAGTTATAAAAATGATATTATTGTTGATTTTATGGTGAATGCTACAGGCGATATATCATCCAACGATAATTATGAAAAAGCTTTATCGTGGTGTAATGAAAATATAGACCCATCTGATAATGCCCAATGTAATTATGACAAAGAAAAAGGAGAATATGTTCCTTATCAAAGCGGAATTACTTGTAAAAACTCTACATACGAATGTTTAGACGGAACAATACCTAACATAGATAATATAGCCTGTACATATACAGATAATGAACATAGCGCAACCTTAAAAAATATACCTTTACAAAAATGGTTCAATATAATTTATGGATTTGGAGACAATCATACAGATATTTATTTAAATGGTAAATTAGTTCAAACAAAAACATTTAATGGGATTCAATATAGTTCCAATATTGAAAATGGGGATATTCATATTTGTGCGGATGGTGGTTATGCTGGTTCTATATCAAACACAAACCATTATAATTATTTGGTGACTCCTGAAAAAGCGTTTAGTATTTATAAGGAAGGGTTTAACAATGTTGTCGTCGGTTCTCTTTTTGGAAAATATAAAACAGCACTAACCTTTTATGAAGATAACAATGAAAGAGCAAAATATTATATCATATAATTATAATGTCAAATAATGATTCGAGTAAAAATAAAAGCTTGTCAAATAATGATTCGAGTAAAAATAAAAGCTTGTCATCTAATAATTCTCCAGCAAAAAAAAACGCAAATGTTACAACGGACGTTCCAGCAAAAAAAAACGTAAATGTTACAACGGACGTTCCAGCAAAAAAAAACGCTGAAGTTCCTCCTGAAAAAAAAAATGATGTTATAAATAGTTTTTTTCAAATAAACACCGCCATAAGCAAGTTTGTATTTATATTATTGTTACTTATTATATTTGTATTATTATTCCATTTTGGAATGTTTATTTTAGAACATGTATATGGTTCGAAACGAACGCCATATGTAATGAAAGGAATGATAGAAAGTAATGTAGAACATATTGTTTCTAGTAATCCGAATTATTCTAAATCCGTACCGATTATTCGGTCTGTTAATGAACTCACTGGTATAGAGTTTACTTGGTCTTTGTGGGTTTTTATCGAAGACCCATTTTTAAACGAAGACCACAATGATAAACGTATTTTTTCAAAAGGTTCTTATAGTATACACGATTCTATAAACAATCCACTCTATAATATTGCGTATTTAAATAATTCTCCAGGGTTATATTACAATCATACAAACAATAAATTTGTCTTGGTGATCAATACATATTCAAGTGATGAAAATATATACGAATTGATTGATATAGATAACATACCTATTGAAAAATGGATAAGTTGCGTGATTACTTTAAAAGATAGAAAAATAAACATATATATCAATGGCAATATGACCAAAGAATATATATTGAAATATGTGCCAAAACAAAACTATTATGATACGATTATTGGAGATAAAAAAGGATTTGGTGGATTCATATCCAACTTAAGATATTATGACCACGCTATAAATATAGATACTATACAAACCATTATGCATGACGGACCAGACACCACAAAAGAAATGTCTTCTAAAGTATATGACGCGCCTCCGTGGTTATCTATGAATTGGTATTACAACTAATTTTTCCACCACTTTACTCCAATCAAATGGTTCTGATTGCCTCATTAGTTTCATCTTCGGATACCATAATGTGGTAGGTTCTTTACCCCATCTCCAATCGCATCCAGCACTTAATAACGTACAACAATTCACACCTAGCGTTCCACACAAATGACTCAACGAAGTATCTGTCGTGATTACACTATCTACTGATAAAATAAGTTCCATACTATGTCTAAAACATTCGTGTTTGTCTAAATCTAAATGGATTACATTGTATTTCTTTAATAATTCGCTTTCTTGTGGGGTAATATCTTTCATGATCGAAATAAATTGAATGTTTGGTCTTTGTAATAAAGGCACCAATAATTCTAGTTTGATTTGACGATTATGTTCTTCGTGTTCGTTTTGTGGATTTCCTTTCCAATGAATGATTATATTTTGTTTCTCTTTGGACAAGTAGTCGTCTTTGTTTAATTTATAATAAGGTAAAGTCGGAAAATAATCTATATAAATATCATTGTAATCCAATTGTAACAAAACATATAGCCTTGAAACATTTACGTGATAATCAAAATGAGACAATTGATGTTTTTTACTATACTTCATTGTGGTTATGTATTTACAATCTTTATATATATGTTCATATATCCAATATAATTCGTCGTAAATTAAAAATATTATATGATTATCTACGTCAATCATTTTATTCATAAAACGACTATACATAATATTGTCTCCAATACCACCGCTCATATACACCAATAACGTTTTATGTTTGTCTCCTTTTTGAAATCCGCGCATATTCTCAGGGCAAATGTTCAAATGGGACGCTTTCACTGGATTCAAATATATGGTGTATGTATAAGAATGTTTATAAAGTTGTCGATTCAACAAATATAATCCGTAATTAAAATAAACACTTTCTTTTAATTCGTCGCATATATCAAAAAAACGAACATAATGGTCCAACTTATAATTGTATTTATTTTCTGTATTCAAATATTGACATATTGTGTTGTGTCTAAAATAAAGAGTAATAATAAATAAATGATTCAGCGAATATTCTTTATATTTTTCACATAAATAGTGGCTTATTTTATACGAAGAATACGTGATGTCTTTATTTCCAATATTTAATGTATCCAAGTATCCTTTGTCGACCAAACTAGGCTCTTCGAATCTGTGTAATTTATTTTTTTCATCGATACAACGTATAATGGAAGATATTTCATCTAGGTCATTTGCCTCTGAAAATGCTTTATAATATATGTCAAATTTGTTTGATAATATGTTGTTTTTATAATTTTTATATATAACATCACCATTCATGTTATATATAGTTTGTCTTATTTATATATCTTTTCTTCGTAAATATAGGATTGATATTGTTCGTTGATTTTTCGTTTGACATCATATCTTTTGTCATTTTGGACGTGTATGTCTTCCGAAATGGAAATATAATGTTTGTCATATGTTTTGGATTTACTTTTTTGACGTATCTTATTTTCACAATCCCATAAGTTTTTATTGATAATATATAATTCGTTGTATAATTCAGAAAATAAAACGTCATTGTCATGTTTCTTGTAAGGTTCCAAAAGTTTGTATTCGCGGTCTATGTGTTGGCGCTTTTGTGGGTCATTTGTGTGTAATTTCTTTAATTCTAATATGGTCAGTTTGTCAACGATTTCACCATACGAACAATGTACTTTAAACATAATATAAATTAATTTATTTTTCTACTATAATGAACGAAATAAAGAGACAAATGATTATGTTTGTAGTGATGTTTTTGGTTGGTATAGCGTTTAATCCTATGAATATATTAGCTTATAGAATCAGTGATTTATATTTTTCTCAAACATTATTTTATAGCGGATTGTTGATGGCGTCTAATATGATGTGGGCACACGAACTCGTACATTATGCGTCTATGGGACATTTGAATACATACGTGTTTTTTTTTGGTATAGGATTATCTATAGTCATTTCGGCATTGTTGTTACGAAACCAATGGCGTGTTGATGATAGTCAATATTTAAGACGTATGATTGGGCATCATTCGACCGCGTTAACAACAAGTCATCAAATTTATCGTAAAACAAAAGACCCTGTTATAAAAACATATGCAAAAAATATTATCCAAACCCAAGAAAAAGAAATACAATTTATGAAATCAAAACTAATTTAAATATTTTCCTCTAATTGTAATTAATGTTGCGGTCTAATATTATACATAAAGTTAGAAAGAATCCTTGGGGTGGAGGTCGCAAAAAGAAATAAGAAAATTATTAATAGAACCATCCGTAAATTATAAAATAAAATACCCTTTGAATGAACAAGATTTTTTATTAGGTTCCAAACAAGCTTATTATATGATTTATAGACAATTTTTTGATAAAAAGGACTTTCGATTAACTCATTATACCACACCCAAATTATCACGAGCAATCAATAATATTATACATCATACAAACTATATCACACAACCACTTATTCATACATTGAATAGTAAAATCCTTCATAGTTGGATCGAAGTAGGAAACGCAAAATCAAATGACCGATTATTCGGTACTTGGGACTACAATCATATTCAATATGAATTTCGTTATAGCAATTGTTGGGATATTTATGTAGGACCTTTCAAGCAAAAAGTAAAAGTGCTTTATAAAAGAAACCAATCACACATCGATGTATGGGAATTCGAAAAATGTCTTATGAAATAGACTCGGTATGGCGTGTATCAAATATTAACATTATATTGTGTACATAAAAAATAACCATTATATATGTTCAATTTGTTTATTCGTCTATTGCCGCAATATTGGTTGGGATGCATATTTTATCTCTTAAATATTTGGGAATCGTAAAAAAAGATTATTTTTATAGTTTTTTGGTCGGGGTCATTGCCTTAGCCATTGTGTCTAGAATATCTATATATTATGCGATGACTTATGTATCGAATCCCACGATTGTCCAATTGTTTGTAAATGTATCCAGTATTTTTATTACTTAGTTTATTATTATTAAAAATGGACTCATTTAGTATAGTTTATTTTTTATTAGGTATTTCAATTGGTTTGTTTTTTATACAATATTCTTATTCATTTAATTAAAGATAAAAATAATAAACACTATATAATGAATACGTTATTTATTTTTAGAAGAGATTTTAGGGTACAAGATAATGTAGGGTTAAATTATGCTATGACCAATTTCAAAAACGTCATACCTATATTTATATTTACACCTGAGCAAATTGACAAAAATAAAAATAAATATTTTTCAGACCACAGCGTTCAATTCTTATGCGAATGCTTAGAAGAATTAAAAGAAAAAATAGGACTCCATATTTTTTATGGCGATTATATGAACGTGATACGATCTATACACAAGGACCATCATTTGACTCATATTGTATTCAATCAAGATTATAGTCCTTATTCTAGAAAAAGAGACAAAACCATAGAACAATGGTGTCAATCCGAACAAATAGATTGTATCATGACCGAAGATTATTTATTACAACCGATTGGAACATTCAACAAAAAAGATGGTTCCCCTTATGTAGTATATACGCCATTTAAAGATAATATATTTCAAAATCATAGTGTACCTATGCCTAAAAAACGCGGGGTCAAACATATCAAACATATAGATTTTAGGTCAAATCCTTATTATAAAGAAAAAATGGATTATTATGTTTATAATAAACATAACTTGGTGAAAGGTGGTCGTAAACACGGATTAAAACAATTGAAAAAATCACACGCCACTTATGAAAGAAATAAACTCAATACAGAAACAACTCATTTATCATCGTATATTAAATATGGTTGTTTGAGTATTCGTGAAGTATATCATAGTTTCAAAGACGACGATTTAAAGTCGCAACTCGTATGGCGTGAATTTTTTTATTATATAAACTATTATTTTCCCGAACTAATAGACAAATCGAAATCGTATCAATCTAAATATGACGCAATCAAATGGGTTCAAAATAAAAAACATTTAGATGCTTGGAAACACGGACAAACGGGCTTCCCGGTGGTGGATGCGTGTATGCGTCAATTAAACCATAGTGGATATATGCACAATCGCGGTCGTCTTATTAGTGCGAATTTTTTGAATCGTATTTTAGGTATAAATTGGCGTAGTGGTGAATTGTATTTTGCCCAAACGTTGATTGATTATGACCCATGTGTAAACAATGCCAACTGGCAATGGGTTTCGTCCGTAGGTATTGACACAAAACCCTATAGTCAGCGCGTGTTTAATCCGTGGTTACAAAGTAAGAGATTTGACGCCCAATGCGACTATATAAAAAAATGGATACCGGAATTAAAAGACGTTGCACCCAAAGATATTCATCAATGGGACATAAGTTGTAAACAATATAATGTAGATTATCCGTGTCCAATGGTCGATTATGCTTTATGTCGTGAAAGAAGTTTAAAGATGTATAAATTATAATTTAAATGTAAATAAACATGTTCATATAATGTCAGGTTTAATCAATATCGGAAATACTTGTTATATTAATTCGGTTTTACAACTGCTACATTCTTTAGAAGAATTGAACCAATATTTAAGCGACCATGAACCAAATAAAAACGTGGTCGATAGTATATTCATTCAAGAGTGGAATAATTTGAGACAAATTATGGACAAAAACGTTACCATTTCACCAAAACGATTTATTCATATGAATAAAATTCTATGTCACAAAAAAAACAAGATGGAATTTATGGATAACCAACAATGCGACGCAAGCGAATATTTTACATGTGTTCTAGATTGTATTCATAATAGTTATAATAAAATAGAAGACCATAATTTGAAATACAATAAGAATAAACATATAAAACAATATGAAAAAAACGATCACTCGATTGTGACGTCTTTATTTTTATCTATGTTAGAAGTCACTTATTGTGAAAAAGAAGACGTATTAACCACCAATTATGAACCCCAATGGAATATGGATTTAGCGGTGCCCGACAAACCTCAAATTACATTATATGATTGTTTAAACGAATATTTCAAAGACGAATATTTAAAAGATGGTAATATGTGGTATGATGAAAAAGAAAAAATAAAAAAAGAAGTGATAAAGAGATGTACTTTATTTAAGTGTCCAAGTATTTTAGTGTTGAATTTAAAACGCTGGTCATCTTTTACAAAAAAAAATAATAAACGTATTGATTTAGAGACGTATTTGGATTTATCCAAGTATGCGTACGAAAAAGCAAACTATGAGTTATTTGGTATTATTAATCACGACGGTAATATGTATGGCGGACATTATTATTCTTTTATAAAGAAACAAGGTATATGGTATAATGTAGACGATGAACTTATAAGTGTTATACCCTTTGAGCGAGTTGTATCTTCAAGTAATTATTGTCTCTTCTATAGAAAATTAAAATAAAAATAAATATAAATATGGATGAAAAAGATACTTCTAATAACATAAGTACTAAAGTGAATTCTGAAAATTATTTACCACAATTACAGAGCAATATATTCAATCAATTGTGGGATAAAACAAAGATTTCTTATATATTATTATTTGGTATAGTCGTTTTTGTATACGTTGTTATTTTTGTCTTGTTTGGCAATTCGAGTGGTGGTTATGGAATGTTTACTATGTTATTAGAGATTATATTATGGGTAGTACTTATCATCGTTGTTGGTGTCAATGTTCAACATATGGATTATGACTTTAGTACCGAATTAAAAAATTTATTCAATGGAAAAACAACGACCCTAGATGTGAAAGTAAAAGGAGCCAAAGATAAACATTGTAAAAGTGATGAAAACGGAGAAGTATTCCATATTCCTAATAATAAATACACTTATACTGAATCACGTGATATATGTAAAAAATACGACGCTAGACTTGCCACGTATACTGAAATAGAGGACTCTTATAAAAAGGGTGCAAATTGGTGTAGTTATGGATGGTCTGAAGACCAATTGGCATTATTTCCTACTCAAAAAGAAATATACAAGGATTTGAAACTTATACCCGGCCACGAACACGACTGTGGAAGACCTGGTATCAACGGTGGATTTATCGACAACATTCATGTAAAATTTGGGGTAAATTGTTTTGGTAAAAAACCGGAGATTACAAAAGAAGACGAAGCATATATGGAACGTTTAAAATTATCTTATTCACCAGCCATCGACCAAGAAGAGTTCGATAAATTGTCTTCTGAAAAAAAAACGTTGCTTATATCGCCTTTTAATAAAGAAAAATGGACTATTTTGTGAGTCTTTTTCTTGTAGTTTTATGTTTTGGTTTTTTATGGTGTGTTTTGGTTGACTTTGCTTTAGTGCGTTCGTTGCCATATATTTTATCCAAAATACGTTTTTCTAATGAAAAGTCAAATTTTTTTTTTATACATAAAACCTTTTCTGGTTTTACATATTTCATATTTAATCCTATTGGAAAACAATTTTTATTCATTATTATAATCTAATATTTTTATTTCTTTATTTATAATCATTTTACGATTTGTTTTTAAATGGTTCATAATATGCGTTATAGATTCACGGTCTTCTATTAATTCACTTAATTGTTCTTCTAAATATTTCAAACTAAACGATTGATATGTTTTTGACTCATTGTATTTTATTTTTTTATTGTTTATGATAAATATTTTATTTTGTAATTGTTGTTGTTCAATGGTTTGTTTAATATATTCTTCTGTTTCAACTTTAGACCTTTTTATTTTATTTATTTTTTCATTCAATGATTTTAATTCATTGTCATATTCAATGAGTTTATTCAAATATTCTTTCATTCTATAATTTATTGCGTCATAATATTTTTTTTTATTTAACTTATGACTATAAATGAATGTTTTAGAACATTATGACGAACAAGTGATTGGTTTAAGCGATCCTGAAATACAAGAAAAAGAACAATATTATTGTCATTTGAATTATAATGAATCGCCTTTTATTATACAAACGAACAGAATTTGTTATTCGTTCAAAGAAATGACAGAGAAAATTCATATATCTTTAGTGAGCCAAGATTATACGATATGGATGGAGAAATTATATTTGAAATGTATAGAATTAATATATGAAAATAGCGCTGATTGGTTTGAAGATGAACTATCGCATGAAGACATAGAATCATCGTTTATATCGCCTCTTAAAAGTAATATTAAACAAGGTTGTTATGATATACAATGCTGTATTGAAAAAAATAATATGATTATCGTGGATAAAGACGGACGTATTACAAATAAAAATAATTTAAAAAATTACAAAATTATACCAACTATACATGTAAAAGGCATACGTTTCAATAGCAAAAATTTTAGTCTTGATTTATCTTTAAAATCTGTCATTGTTTTAGAAGAAATATCGAAAAAAACATTTGACCCCAGCGATGAAGTAGAACATGGGTCAGATAAAGAACCGGACGACACGACAGGCGACCCGACAGACGACACGACGAATGATACGACAGACGACACGACGAATGATACGACGAATGATACGACAGACGACACGACGAATGATACGACGGACGACCCGACGAATGATACGACAGACGACACGACGAATGATACGACGGACGACGGAGAAAACACAAATTGTTTAGAAACATTTAAAGATGATGAAGATGAATATGATTTAGAAACAATTAAAGACGAAGATGATAATGATTCATTGACAG
>Ga0307980_1000286_pt1 | contig 24505 bp, 36 predicted proteins | sample OrgLakmetage1060_FD_201817 | JGI IMG/M metagenome (GOLD analysis project Ga0307980, IMG submission 201817) | Saline water microbial communities from Organic Lake, Antarctica - #1060 | ecosystem: Environmental > Aquatic > Non-marine Saline and Alkaline > Saline | place: Antarctica: Organic Lake... | reverse complement strand
CACATTAAATATGGATTCTGAATCTAATGATGTTAATAATGTAATTCAACAAATCAATAAAAAAGAATTTTTAGAATTCTATCAACGAAGGGAAAGATGTGATGTTATACTAAAAAATAAAAAACCTGAAAAAGTGGAAGTTTCTTTAACTTAACATTATAGTCATATCATGTGGAGATTCTCTATTACCACCAAAATAAGGATTTAGATAATAACCCCATAATTTTAAATTACCATGTTTTATCTTTGTTGTATAAGTAGAATATGGATTTAATTTTTTAACAGTAAATACGAAATTATCATCTTTAACATCAATTGACATTTCAGCACTTTCGAATGGTTTTAAGTTACATATTTTTATATTCTCATCCCATTCCTTAACTCTTTCACCATTCCTATAAACATAAGCTAATATTTCCATTGATTGATTTTCTTCCGACCACCTCCATCCAAACCTTGCTGAATTTTTATGGTGAAATCCAAATGACATACCAAATAATTTATTAATATCAAATTGATCGATGCCATCTAAATTATATTCACAGTTATTATTAAAGAAAACATTATGTGATATTTTCTTTTTAAAAAGGAACAATCTGAATTTTCTATTATCAGATTTGTGGGTATTTTTACGTATTATATGAACCATAGATCACAATCATAATATTATTTTTCAGATTATATATTATTTTGATAAGATGGTTTTTATATTATAGTATTATTAGTTTCCTTTGTCTATAATAAAATAATCTTATATAATATTAGTACAAATGTTTCGATCATACTCGAAAATTTCATATTTCCACTATATTAATACTAAAGTTTATTAACATATAACCATTTTTTATTACCACAACCCCATACCCTATAAGCTCCTACATCTTCATACATTATATCTTTTTCAGATTTATTAGAATCATATCCCATTTTAACAAGAACCGACTTTCTATATTTATATCGGTGTTCCCTTTTCTTATTAATAACCCAATGGTAATTTAAGTGAACCTTACTTTCACTAATATCAAATCCTAATGTCTTATATAATCTACCATCTGAATAACTATTATCAGAGTATGATATGACTTTATTGGGTTTATAATTTCTTAAAAAATTCTTAAATAATCTTGATGCTCCTCCAATAACATTTACCCCTTTTTCATTACAGAATCTTATAAGTTCATAATTGTTTTTTTCTTGGTCTTTACTTCCCATAAAAATTCTAATATCACCAAAAGTCATCAGAGAAACTAATTCATCTTCATAAAATAATCCCATCTTTATTTTACTTTTTGAGTACCCCTGAATATGATTATTATTCAAAAAATCTATTACCACTTGGTTATCCTTAACTTCTCTAACATCACACTCTTTTATATCTTTATTTAAGGAAGCGTGTTTTGTTCCATATTTTTTAATATTAGACTCTTCCTTTTTTTAATAACTTTTGGATCGAGTCCTATACACTTATTACTACAATATTTATGCATTCTATCATTCTGCGTTCTCGGCGACCACATCGCTGGACCTTTACTCTTATTCAACATTCTAAACTGAATAGCACTGATCGGCGGATCATCAAAGGTAACCCAATTTTGAATTCTTAAACTTAACTTTATTTTCACACTGTGGGTTTTCACATAATAAGTAACTTTTTATTTTATTAACTGTATGATAAACTTTCTGTTTAAATGGAATATCTAAATTTTCACAAAAATTAATAATATGATCATAGTCTTTATTATAATTTTTAATGATATATTTTTCCTTGGTCATTTTTCCAGACTTATTATTATTCTCAAATTCATATATAAATTCACTACTTAACATTACTATATATAGTAAAATAAATTAATTGTGTTTAAACAAAAAAGGGAACTATTAATAGTTCCCTTTGTCTATAATGATAAAACATTATAGGTTGGTTTAATTTTATGCAAATCCACTAGATTCAATACCACCAGTCCTTGTGATTGTAATGTTATTAACAATTATTCCCATAGCCTTAACTGGTTCAAGATATGTATCTAATACCCCAATTTGATTATCTATCAACTCATCAGTATTATTTTCTGAATCTATCTTGTTAAAGAAGTTGAATAAACCATTTTGGTTAACGTATTTTTCACAAATAGCATCTGCTCTTAACTTAATCTCAGCTCTAACTTCTGGAGTGTTAAACTTCCATTGGAAGTTGAGTAACATTGCTGCTAATTCTTCCTCGATCTCGATAAGAACCTCTCTTACGTGAATAAATGATAGTGCTGATCTAACGAACGTTTGAGCTGTATTTTCAGTCTCTATTACAAATCCTCTATTTCTCTTAGAAACTATTGGATTTACTTTCATTTCATTTAGATTTTCAATATCTTCACCGTTAAATTCTTTCTCAAGACCAGCGATACCTGTTATCTGACCATTAGTTACACCTGCTGAAACAGTCCAAGGTCTTATATTAGTTTGTGTTGTATTAAACTTTCTAAGGTATGTACTTGCAACGTATGCTGCTGGTGGGAAACTCAATGGTCTACCGTTATCATTCACTGTTAAGTAAGGTGCGAAATAACCAACTGTTGTAACACCCGTTCCCTCTGCTAATGAGTATAGGAAAGCTGGGTTACTTTCTGGGTCACCACCTTGTTTAATGAATTCTGTTTGTAGAACTCCTTCATCATCAACGAATGATGGTGAAGTTGAATTCTTAAATTGTTTCATACTTGGCATGTTAATGAAACCAAAACAATCTAATCTTTCTCCACAAATATCTACAAGTTGTTGTTTAGAATTTTCTGTTAAACCATTACCAAATGAATCGACTAAATATCTGAAATCAATCACATTTTTATCAGTAATAGCTTTAAACATATTTGATCCTTTTTCAACAATGTTTAAGATATCATCTTGTCTTTCTTCTGTACCATCTGGAATAGATGCTTCTCTAACTTTGAATCCATTCATTCTGAATCCTTTATAAACTGTTATATAGTCATCTATTCTTGTAAATCTTGTTGTTTGAAGATCACCATTAAAATCATATTTCTTAATAGACGCATCTGTTGTTATTTCAACAAGATCAGTATTAGCTGGGTAAACTTTCTTAGAAAGAATTCTTGTCATTCTTTTAGCTACCTCATCAGCTTCTAATTGACTCTCATCTACATCAGCTAGTAAGAAATCACCTATCTTAACTTCTGTAAATCTTTGTCCATTTACAAGTATCTTATTTGGTACTTGAACGTATCCCGCAGGAACTTCAATCTCAACTGTTTGTTGGAAATTAGTCTTTTGTGATACTACTGTTATTTCAATATTATTGTTTATATCAATAGGACTTGTTGATTGTAGTAATTGGTCTTGGAATTCAACACTCAATATACCACTGTTATCAAAGTACATCTTCAAATAAGCTAAGTCATTTGCGTCCCATACTCTATCAACATTACTAATTGATTCTTTAATATCATTACTTGATCCACTTACGTTTTCAGTAACTCTAAATGCGTATCTATCAGTAGGAGATGTATAAACACCACCTGTTACTAGACCATTTATAAAGTTTGAATTATTTGTAATTGTGAATACATCTGAATTAAACTCTGAATCTGGTATAATAACTCTATCATTTGTATTAAATCCGATAGGGTTTATTCCAGTTGTATCTTCAAATACGATATAATCTTGTCCATTAAAGTCTACAAAGTCAACATCATATTCTGTTGCTATCATATTCTTATAGAAAAAGTCTTTCGTATTAATAATACCATCTCTATACTTATCATAAAAATCTGAATATTTAGCTACGATACCTTGAGTTGTTGTTGGTAATTGATTAGTTGTAATTAACGAATCTGTACCTAATATGAACTCGTCATCCTTTACATACACTAATAAGTTATATGTACCTGATGTATTACCTCCAAGGTCTGTCATATCAGTTTCAACAAGTCCTGTTACAAGAGTAAACTCTTTATTTACAGAAGTTAGAGTTTCAATATCCGTAACGCTCATAGTATCTAAAGAAGCTTTAATATTACCATCTATGATTAGTGTCGCTTCACCTTTATTTGGACCACCTAATAAATTAAGTAAGTTATTAAATAATTTAAATATTCTATATATCTCATATTCATTAGGGTCTGCTGCTTGAGCAGTACCTAAAAATTCCCATGTTATTTCACCACCATTAAAGGTTACAGTAAAGTCAACACTTTCTTGAAGTTCAACAAAACCAGAAGAATCAACACTAACATTTGTAAGTTTTGTTCTTTCATCTACAATAGAATTAGTAAGACCGATTTTTATAACCGAAAAATCTACATATCCTAAAACAATATCTGTTGTAGCAACTGTTGGGTTATCATCATTTGTCATGTTGTTGATCATCTTAATAGTTCCTGTGTTATCCACAACTACTGTTGATTTATATGGAGTTGCATCTTCAATATTAGCTCCATCATCAGCGTCAACATAATCTGATGGGTCAATTGAGAATGTTGCCGTAGTTTCCAATTCAAGTACTTGACCACCTATAACAGCGTAAGCATCAGGACCAACTTGATATTCAAGTGTGATATCTGTTGATAAGGTTGGAACACCACTTGTTGCACCAAAACCGGTTGTTAAACCAGAGTTTTCTGTAACATCATATACATGATTTTCAGCATAAAATGCTGACCTATCAAGTGATGGGTTTGAAGGTGTACCACCTTTATATAAACTACCATAAGAAATTACATTCCCTGGAGTATCTAAAAGTTTTGTTTCAAATGTAACATTATCTGTTACAACATCTTTATAAGATAAGAAATTAACTTCCTCTGGCATATCTCTTTGGGTTGTTGCGATCAAGTTGTTACCAATAAGGTCAATTAAACCTGTTGGGTAATCTGTATCTTGAACAGCATCAATATCATATCCACAAAATAATCCATTCTTATCTGTATCTCTATTTATAACATTTTCTATAAATATATCTCTACCATTTGCATCTCTAAAATAAGGTATTAAACTAAGTCCTTGGTAATAAGATAACACACTTGATGCTGGATCATTTATGAAATTTAAAACTTCCGATTTAATTAAACCTGATGAGTTAAAGTAATTACCCCATCTAGAATCAACAGCTAATTGTTGATAGTCTGTCCAGTCACCTGATAAAACTACAACATCAACCATATAATCTGAAACATAATCTGTTGGATATACAAATAAAGGAATATCATCTGGACTTCCGTACCAAGAAATCATATCTACATCAAATCCCGTTTGAGTTGATTTAAATACGAATACTGAAATAGGTTTCTCACCCATATTAGTAAAGTTTAATATTCTTTCATCAGCATTTGGATCTTCATTTGCTAATGTATTGAATGAATCTGTATCTTTTTTCCAAAAACCTGATCTATCAAAGAACCTTGAATATGGTCCATCTTTTTTAACATAATTGAAATTCTTCGTTGAAGTTGAAAAACTTTGATATTCTAATGTATCTAAGTTATCATCTGTTAAAAGTAAATTTATTGCTACTACTGGGTTTGATTCTAGTAGTTTAGATATAGTTCTATGGAAGAAAGATCCTTTTCTCTCTAACCTTCTATCAATTGGACCAAATATAGATTCTAAATCTGTTTGGTTATTTATCACAACTGGTGTATTGAAAGGTCCTTTCTTAGCAAAACCAAGAACCGCATTTTGGATTCCCTCAACAATAGGTGTTTCGATAACACTGTCACCGAATTCTCTAATGTAGATACCTGGTCTTCCAAAGCTTCCTATTTGTACTTCTGGCATATCTATAGTTTTCTTTTTTTATATACTTATATATTATATTATAAAACCAATAAATATCGGTTTTGGTTAGTATTTCTTATAGTATATATAAATATAAAAGTATGGATTTAGGATATTTGGTTTTAAAAAGTTTTTTATTTTGATTTTATAAAAAAGATAACTATTATTACTTTAAAATAACTAATGATGAGACTCTTTGATTTGATAAATAAAATAGTAGATACACTTTTTGTATTTTTATTTTTAATATCATTAAATTATGTTCTTGGAGCTATATTCACTATATTTATCACTGTGGACTCATCTAGCAAAATTACATTAAACTAAAAAAATATGGGAAAATCTGGATTATCACCTGGTTCTAAAACTAATATAGGTTCTCGGTTAGATAGAATATTATCTAAAAAAGGGAATGACCTTATCGCTCACTTAGATGACAAATATATGAAACTAGCTATGTCTGAATTCTTAAAGGATCTAGGGTTCAAAGAAAAAGAATCTGATGGAGACTTTATAATGGTATCTACTAAAATAGGGGTTTATAAATTCTATAAAGAAAAACCAATTGAAACAAGAGTCCATGATATACCTTCTGAATGGGATTTATTCAAAGGTAAAATAGAAAATATTATATCAAAAAACCCTCTGATCAAAGAAGAAAAGGTTGACCTTGAAAAAATTGATAAATCAGCAGACACTAAAGAGGAAGAATCTAGGATTTACTTTATCGATGAAGATAATAAAAGATACTACACTGCTACCTTTGAGTATAATGGTGGAAAACATAAAGTTGATTCATATTTAAACAAATTGACTATATGGGAAGATTTAGAAGGTAATGAAGATTTTAATGGAGATATTGGTCCAATTATTGACAAAATGAATAACCACGAAATAGATCTTTATCATGGTGATGTTAAAGTTAAGGTTTATGATTCTAAAAAAGATGGTGAGTTAAAAACTAAAAAAGAGGTAGAGATAGAAGAAAGGTTAGATGAATTGAAAGATAAGGGTTTTATCATACTCTCGGATAACACAGTTATTATTTCTGATGAGAAGAAATATATTGATCATAAAAAGAATAATAAAGATGTCTGATAAGGAAATAAGGATAAAAATTTTAAAGAAAAAATATCCTTTCTTTAAATATTCATTTAAGAAGAATGTGATATTCTTTAACCTTTTTTTATCATTTATATTCTTTGTCCCCTTACTTAGTTTAAGTGTAGAAGTTAATCCTCTGACAATTTCAACCTCAGTATTTTTATCTATATGTTATTCTTTCATAATATTTACCTCTGATGGTTTACTTATTTTTAAGTTAGAAAAAATCAAAGAAAACTTTATTGAAATATCTTCTATGATTGTAATTTATTCTATCTTTATAGCTATTAGCGTCATTTTTAAGTATTTATTTTTACCTTATATTTATTTCTTAATAATTTTCATATATATAACCATTACAAATTATAGGTATGATTATTTAGAAGGTAACACTCATGAAGTTGAAAAATATGAAATAAGGGATTGGAAATTAAATAAGATACGAAAGAAAAATAAGAAGAAATGGTGAAAAATAAATCGAAGAAAAATATAAATTTGTTTGGTCAATCGATTTATTATCTCTATATTTACACATATAACCAAAAATTAAAAACTAAATAATATATGTCAAAAACAAATCAAACTTTAAAAACTGATAAAAAAGTAAGAACTCGTTTTGCACCTTCTCCTACTGGAAATTTACATTTAGGGGGACTGAGGACGGCTCTAATCTGTTACTTATTCGCAAAACAAAACAACGGTGATTTTCTTCTAAGGATTGAAGACACTGACCAAAAACGTTTTGTAGAAGGAGCAGAAGATTACATCCAAAGATCTATGGAATGGGTTGGTATAAGTGTTGATGAATCTCCTTGGAATCCAAATGAAGATATTGGTCTTTATAGACAATCAGAAAGATCTGAAGCAGGTATCTATGATAAATATATCAAACAACTAATTGACTCGGGAGATGCATATTACGCATTTGATACACCCGAAGAATTGGACGCTTATCGAGCTGAGTTGAAAGAAAACGGTGTTAAGAACTTTGCCTACAACCGAAAAAGTAGAATGAATATGAAAAATTCATTCACACTATCAGAAGATGAAGTAAACGAATTGTTAGAAAATGGGACTCCATATGTTATTCGATTTAACTGTCCAAAGGATGAAATCATTGAAGTTGATGATATGATTCGTGGAAGAGTTAAACTTCAATCAAATGTTATGGATGATAAAGTTCTTTTGAAAAAGAATGGGATTCCTACATACCATATGGCTAACATTGTTGATGATTATGAAATGGGTATCACTCATGTAATTAGAGGTGAAGAATGGTTACCTAGTGTAAGCCTACACTGTATGTTATATGACGCTCTTGGACTTGATCGACCAACATTTGCTCACCTACCATTAATTTTAAACCCAAATGGTAAAGGTAAACTTTCCAAACGAAGTGGTATTACTAACGGTTTCTCTGTATTTCCTTTGACATGTGATGTTGAAGATAAGAAAGGTAACCTCGTGAATATGTTAGGTTATGACGAACAAGGTTATGAGTCTGACGCATTTGTTAACTTCCTTGCTTTACTTGGCTGGACACCAACTAACGATAAAGAAATCCTTTCAATGGATGAAATGATTGAAGATTTTGATATGAATAGAGTATCAAAAGCAGGATGTCGATTTGATATTAAGAAATTAAATTGGTTTAACTCACAATATGTGAATAAACTAAGTATCTCTGATGTATTTACATCTGAAGAAGTTTCAGAATGGGGTACTGAAAAGTTAGAAATGGTTCTAGATTTAGCTAAAGAAAGAGCTGTTTTTAGAAAAGATCTCTCAACTATTATTGATATCTTCTTAAAACCAATTGAAAATTATACTGATGTTTCTAAGTTTAATGATGAGTTTAGAAATGTATTCTCAAACTTTGATTTTCACCTTGAAAACGAAGGGTTAAACTTTAAAGAAGGTCAACCAATTAAAGATCTCATTTACAAATTAACTGTAAAAGAGAAAGGTTATCGATTTGGAAAGGTAATGCCGGGTCTTAGACAAGCTCTAACTGGTGGAGTATCAGGTCCAGATCTTATGACTACAATGGTTATTCTTGGAAAGGATGAAAGTATCAACCGAATTAAGAACTCACTATTGTCATAGTAGGTCAATAAGATAAATGGGAGGGTTATTATAATCCTCCCATTTTTTATAAATTAATTAAAATTAACACATGAACGGAAAACAATTTTTAGATGGAAAATATGGTAAAGATCGAGTTAACGGAAAAGGACTAGGTTCTATTCTTGATGAGTTTGCTAAAGTTAAACTCGAAGAATATAAAGAATCCCAAAAGGTAAAGGATGTTAAAAAAAGGGTTATCCCTTCTATTCCTAAAGAAGATAGAGTTCAAGGTAAGTGAAAATAAATAACCAACAATTAAGTATAAAAATGACAAGACAAGAAAAGATTAAAAGGGTTCAAGAAATAGAAAATGATATAAAAGACCTAAAAGAGTTTCTTAAATTTCTTGAATATAATGATACTCAACACCCTAAAGTAAGAAGTAGCTCCACTATGATTGAAAGAAAAATAACAACTTCTTTTCTAGGTTTATGGAAAAATGAACGTAGATCCGAAATAAAAATACCTAAAAAATTAAGTATTGATATTTCTGTATTATGTTTAAAGTGGGTCGAAGAGTTAGAACAAGAATGTGAGAAAATAATAAAATCAGATGAAAAAGTATAAGAATAAATTATCAGAAGGTTTAAAAGATCATAGGGAAAAAAAGTATAAGAATAAGTCAATAGAAGATTTAAAAGCTTATAGGAGAACATATTCCCTTTTTTCTATGGTTTTTTATGTAATCTCTTTTATATTTTTTAGTATTGGTATTGTTCTTTTATCATTAAAATTGATGATGTGAAAGGATATAAAATATATCGATCAAAAATTTCTGGTAAGATCATAGTAGGGACTGAGGATGATTTTGGTAATGTATCGGGGTTTGTAATCTCATCACCAGGTCAAATAGGTAGGTTTTCTCATTGTTGGATTCTTGATATTTTTGTAAAAGTTAAAAGTGGGTTTTCTATTACTGTGAAAGAAGGTATGTTTGTATATAAAAATAAACTTTTTGTTCCTAGATCACGTATGTCATTTAATTTAAAAAATGGTGGACGTTATAATATTTCAGAAAGGGAAATCAAAGAAGTTAAATCATCTCCTGATTTTAAACATGATCAAACATTAATATTTAAAAATAAATAAGATGAATATTATTATAGGAAATAAAGTTAGGTATAAGAAACCTCAAAACGTGTATGTTCTATTAATAGAAACAGATGGTGAATTTGGTTCTCATAATATTAAACTTTCATTTAATAATAATGAAAATGATATATCTTCTCTTAGGAATTATATAATACTCTTGGAAAAAATATCTAAAGAATATTTAGATGGTAAACCTTCCAATAAGGGTTATAGTCATATAGATAATTTTGATAACCTTCTTTCCGATAAATGGTTTGTATATAATAATATGATAGATTACCTTAGATCATACTCTATACGGTATTATAATGAAAATAGTGAATGTTATAAAGTAAATATAACTAACGATGAAGAAATGATTAAAGAGATTTTAAAATAAACAAATTATGGATAACAAACTAAACAATAAACCCAGTGATGAACAAAAAGAAATAATCGAATCTATATCTTTTATTGTTTCTTGTTGGGGAACTTCTAATGATTTGGGATCTCCCACTCATGGTAGTGATATGACTTAAGAGTTAAATAAATATTTCGATGATCCTTTATCAAAAGATGATATCAAAGAAATAGAAGGGAAATTAAGTGATATTTTAAATTTGATAAGATCTAAAGGTTAATATAAAATTAAAGATAAACCCACGCTTTCTAGTGAATAGCACAGAATAAAAATAGAGGATTGTTGTATTTAATCCTTTTGCGTGGTACATTGAACCCTCTAATTAATTAGGGGGTTCTTTTTGGTTTCTTAAATTTTAATCCTATTTTAAATAAAAAGTAAAAGTGAACAAAAGGGAAAAGATTATTATACAGTTTATAAATGATACATCAGTTTCAAATCTTGATTTCAAATGGAAATTACGTACATTTTTAAAATCAGGGGATCTTTCTTTTCTAGGAAAAAAGATGGAAGATCTTAATGAGAAATTAGAAAAAAAAGTATCAGGTAAAATTTCTAAAAATGTAACATCATGATATATACTTATTAATATAATAATTTGATCAATAATAAAAATAATATGGACACAATAACAGATTATAACCTTTTAACTATTTTTGCAACTATAATAGTTGTTTTTATTATAGTAACTATTGTAAAAATTAAGAAATTACGCGATAAAATTAAAAATCGTTTTAAGGATTATGAAGATGATACTTTTAAAGATCCTAGAGACGAATAAGATAATATATAAAGATATGGGAATAAATTGGAAAAATAAAAAAGATGAACTTTCATCAGAAGAGATAACTATATTATCTATCCTCACAATGGATAGTGATCCGCGTAATTTTTGGATTAAATATAAAGATTTACTATCTTTATCATCTCTCACAGAGGGTGATTTTAAAGGTTCATTAGACTCCTTAATTAGAATGGGGTTAATAAGACTTGGGAATCAAGGACAAGGTCTCACAGTAGCTTTAGAAGATCATATTTCTGAGTTTAAAAGAATTAGACTTCTAGAGGTTATTGATGAATTAGAAATTGAATTAAAGAAAGCAGTTAAAGAACGAGATAATGATATGGTAAGGGAACTGAAAAACCTTATCGAAGAAAAAAGGAATGAGGTATGAGTAAAACAAGATATTTTAGTAAAAGTAGAATAAAAATTAAACCTAATGGGAAGTATGAAATAAGTCTCAATAGGAGAGATTATAGTTATTATGGGGAAATAATTAAATATGCGGATAAAGCTTCTAGATTATTAGATATAAGTCATAGTATATCTATTAAATTTTCTATTGATAGACACACTGGTAAAATAAAAAGATATAAACCTTCATGTCTATTTTTGGAAATGTCTAAAAATTCTCAACATTATGTTTATAAGTAATAATGAAGATATTTAAAATATTCTCATTTTTATCTGTATCGTGTTTTTTTACTTCTATTTTATTAGCAATTAATCGTATCGAACCTCATCCTATTTTATATGTCGGTGGTATAGGATTTATAATGATTTCAGTATGGGGTTTAAATAAAGATAAAAAGAAAAAGGAATAATAGTATTATTGTTCCTTTTTTTTATCCTTTCTTTTCTTATATAAAAAGATAACTAATGGAATTATAATAGAAGAAAGCAACCATTGCCAATAGCTAGAAAACCAACTCTTAATACCATATTTCAAGTTTGATTTAACTTCTATATTTTTATCAAATACGACTATATCTTTATAACTTGATTCCCCTTCTATCTCAATTTTAATTTTGATTATCAGTTTTAAATAATGTTTACCACTTTCAAGTGGAGAAACGATCCATCCCCATTCAGTATAACTTTCATCTTCTAATATTTGATTCTCAGTATTCAGTGGTGTGATATTAAATGATTCATCTTCTGATATGAGTGATGCTTTCATTGACCTTTCCACCCTAATATGTTCAATTGTTACTTTAGATTGTATGTCTGAGTCAGCTATAGGTATCTCTCTTTCCCCTATTATAAGAGTTTTATTGATCTCCTTACCCTTTTCCTTTGTTATTCTTAACTTTACTTGATATGATTCACCTACTTGCATTTCTTTTGGTACAGAATAAGCGATAGTTCCTTTCGATGAATTATTAGAAGTATCAGAAGTATTATCAGTTATATTTAAATTTTCAGTATTAACATATACATTTGAAGTTGGTTCAACATCAACATCAACATCTATTCCCTCAACATCTCTGAAAGGAGCTCCATCTTTTGGAACGTTTCTACTACTAACAACTGATATCTCTCTTTTAATAAAGGATATTTCTTTTTCATCCTTAGCTTCATTTCCACTGCTAAATCCGTTCGGTGATGATATATCACTAAAACCTTTACCAAGATCTTCATCAATTTCACTATCTTTAAATACTCCACATGATGAGGTAAATAAAATAGAAATTATTAATAATATGTTTAAAATCCTTTTCAAGTTAAATAGGTCGATTTTAGTTATATATTAACTATGTAATATAATAAACAAATCCCTTATTTAACCCTAAAAGTACTATAAAATAAAGATTAAATTATGGAAATAACCGTTGAGTTATTAAAATTTAATATAAAGAATTTAAATAATAGAAAATACACACAATCATCATTCGAAAATGTTGATTTAGACCAAGAATTTTATGGTCAAATAGGACAAGATAGAGTTTTTTGCTTAAGTAATTCTACACATATTGTTAAGAATATAAGGGTAGTTAACGATTCTTTAATGGGTGATGTTGAGATAATAGATAATTCCCTCTCTAAATTAATATCTGAAAATATTAATGAATATGTTTTCAGACCAAGAATACTTGGTTATCTTGAAGAAGATGTTGTGAAAGTAAGGCAAATAATATCTTTTGATGCTGTTCCACGTATGGAAGATTCATGGTTTGGTTTAGATGAAAAAGTAGATCACGAACCACATAATTCAATATCATTGATCACTAATAACTTTAAAGACTTCTTAAAGTCTGAAGATAACTTAGAAATATTAAGTGATTTTATGAATTATAACCTTACTCGTATGAACCCAGACTTTTATAGTGACACTGAAAATAATATAGAAATTATGATGTCACATAAAGAAGTATATGATAATTGTATGATGGTTATGGTTTCAAATACAATAGAACCATCAACATTAGTTAACTTAGTAAATGATATGATCTCTCATTATGAAGAAATAGAAGAGTATGAGAGTTGTTTAGTTTTAAGTAATTATATTAAAGATTTCAAAAAAGAAGTAGATTATAATGAGTAAAGTTTCATATGATTTAGAAGATATTTTCAGTTTATTAATTTGTGCTGAAGTTTATGGTTTTGGTAATGATTTATTATACAAATCACTTATACAACCTATCGAAGTAAGTAAATCTCACATAGATAAATATGTTTCGGAAAATTACCCAGGTAGTGATTTTTCTAAAGAAGAGGTTGAGGATTATAAAAAGTTATTAGTGGAGTTATTTAAAATGTATAAAGATTAAGGATTAAACCTTACACTTGTAAGCTATTAGGGGTTTAACCCCTTTAAGTTTTTCGATATCTTTACAAGAGCTTATTTGTAAATCAGTTAATAATCGACCAGATCTTTTTCGGTTTTTACTTCTATCGCAATCTTTATCATATTCGATCACTTCTATATCTATATCATTATCCTTTAAAAAATCTAATATTTCTTTTTCGGATTCATCTCCAATATCAGATAGAAAAGAAAAAACAAACCCATCAACATCGGATACTTTAGATTCTAACCTTGAAGCACTACCAACAGTATTCCCAAAGTAATCTTTTAACTCTACACCTTGTATTTCTGATTTCTTTATATAAACATCACCATAACATATACCTATTCTAATTTTAACTTCATTATCACCAACTTTTATAGGATCTTCATTCAATGATTTCTGTATATTAATTGCCATTTTAATAGCATCAAATAGGGAATCTTCTTCCTCATATGAACACATATATGAATCTCCTATTGTTTTAACAATAAGACCATTGTGATCCTTTATTAATTTACCCATTAATTTTTCTAATTTGTCTAACGCTTCGAACATTTCTTCTTCATTATCTGACCATAACATAGATGATCCTTTTATATCATTAAATAATATGGTTGATTTTTTAGTAGGAAGTGATGTTACATTTCCCCTTTTAGACTCGTTTATATATGTTGTAAATCTTTTCATAAATTATATATTAAGTATTCGTTCTAAATAATTATTTTAAACTTTTTTTCTAAAACTCACTACTACTAAGTAAAATAAACAATTATGAAAATAACATTTTTTACAGGTGCTGGTATATCACAAGAAAGTGGTATATCAACATTCAGAGACAAAGACGATGGGCTTTGGGAAAACATTGATTTAGAAAAAGTTGCTACTACTAAAGGTTGGAATACTAACCGTGAGCAATTACTTGAATTTTACAATCAAAGACGAAGAGAGTTAGAAAAATCAGAACCCAATGATGCACACAAAATTATAAAATCATTGGAAGATAATCATGATATATCTATTATAACACAAAATGTTGATGATCTACATGAAAGAGCTGGCTCTTCAAATATATTACATTTACATGGTGAATTAACTAAATCTAGAGGATACTTTTACGAACATAAAACTTCTCCATTAGATCCAATTTATGATATTGGGTATGAAGATATAAAAGAGGGTGACTTTTGTGAAGAATCAGGTTCTCAATTAAGACCACATGTAGTTTGGTTTGGTGAAATGCCATATAATGTAGATGAATCATATAAAGAATTATCAACCACAGATATATTTGTGATTGTGGGTACATCTTTAAATATAACATACACCTTAGATATGTTAGAATATGTTGCGGATAGAGATATTCCAATTTATTATATTGATCCAAGTCCAAGTGAATACCTAGATGGTATAACCGAAGTTAACTATATTAAAGAAAAAGCAACCAATGGATTGAAAAAGTTAGTTGTGGATTTAGGTTTGTAATTTTGGTTATCCATTATCTTTTGATATTTTAGGTATAGATGTAATTTATCACATTTTGGATTTTTAATAACTTTTAATATATTCACAATTATGAACGTTACATTTAAAAAAACATGTCAAATAAGAAATAATATGGTAAAATCTAGCATTATAAAAGGAAGTCCAACTTATAAAAGGGCAAAATTCATGTGTATGTTAAACATTAAGGGAAGACAATATTTCAATTTGCCCTTTAGACAACACATAGAAGATATCGAACAAACCTTAATTGATTATGATATTAAAGATGAGGATATTTTTTCTTCGGTTTGGGTTGCTAACACTAATATACCATTTAATCGAAGAATTGAAATATTTGGTAGAGATATTGTTAGATTATCTTATGGTTTCTCTAGAACTAATGTTATTTACAATACTGTAAAATCTAAAGGAGATGATAATTTCAAGAAAAAATCAAGTAAGATATTAACCTTACATTTAGCTCAAAGAATCGCTAATGTTAATTTCGCTATCAATAATTATGATCATAAGGTATTTGATATGTATGTTCAATCATATCCAGATTTCAAAAAAATGAAAAACGGGTGTAAAGAACATGAAAAAATGTGGAAATATTTAGACTTATGTTTAGAAGAAGCAGGGTCAATAAACAATTTATTCTTCTATCATTAATCGAAATAAATATAAATAATTAAATTAAACTAAATTATATTAAAATGTCAAAACAAAAACAAAAACTTGTATTTATACAAGTTATTCAATGGTTATTCTTGTCTATTTTAATATCTATTCCGTGGATATTATCTTTAGACTATTCAATTTTGTATAATATCGTAACGTGTGTTGCTCTTATACCGTTCTTAAAACTATTTAGATCTCCCGTACCAATCACAATTTCGGGTGATTATAAAGAAGTGGTTTTTTATGATATTAAAAGAAATCATTTCAACCCAGGACCAAAAAGAACTATTGTATTTTATAAATGGTTTCTTGTTTGGATTCCAGTCTTTAAACGAGAATATACTTTTTCAACTAATGAAGGATTCTCAAATGTTATTCGTGACTGTTATGATGATTTCCGAAAAGGAGTATCTTTACCAAACAGAATTGAAAGAGATAGAAGTCTTGAGAGAAGAGTTAGGGAATTTAAGAAAATTAAAGAAAGAATTTACATATAATAAAAAATACTTTTAATTTCCCCTTGTATATCTAAATATTATTACTATATTGTGGTATGGATATACAATTAGAAAATAATCAAAAAGGAACTTTATGGTCGATCATGGAAAAGTATGAAGATATTTTACCATCTTTTTCAGACTCAATTTGTAAAGTTATCTCTAACAAATATAGTGAAGGTGATCTTATGAAGATATCTTCTGTTATGGATAAAAATCAGATAGATACATCTGATAATGAAGTATTAGATAGAATGTTAGGAGTGAATTTATCACTAATGTTTTTTGAATTTTAATTTATAAAAAATGGATAAAACTAAAAATAAGCCAAAATCAGACAACTCAAAGTTAGATTCTTTGAGCCTTGAACATATGAGAGTTATTTGTACTGATAGGTTTAGTAAAGTTATAAATGATATTAAAAACCACTATCAATCAGATAGAAGAAATAAAGTTAGATACATTTGTTATGTTATTGATGGTATAGTTAATAAAGATCTAAGGTCTAAATCACAAGACACATCTCGCGGTTTTAATGGTAGAGTGGTGACCTTTGAATATAGAATGGAAAAAATAATAAAATCTTTGTTTTTAGAGAATGATATTCATAGTTTAAGGGATTTATGTAGTATAACAAAAAACATAGGTTATAATTATATATCTATTTCAAAAGATGGTGAGTATATAACTTATATTCCATATAATAAGAAATATAAACTTGATTGGATTTCAGGTAATTCATCACTTAAGAATAAGAAAAAACAAAAAGTTAAAATTGGTAAATTTGTAAAGTCTATATTTAGCAATTTAAACCTTAAACCTTTATCGAATACTGAAATTGAAAAATTTGTCTCTATGTTCAAATCTTATTCCACTATTGGTGGTGAATTTAAAGAAGTTAATGGTGAAGAAATCAAGTTAACATTTGAACATCAAAAGTTAGTTAGATCTTCTACTTTAGGTAGATCGTGTATGAATGGTAAAATAAGTTCTATGTTTTATCTATATTCTAAAAACCCAGAGAAAATTAGTATGTTGACTTTTAAAAATGGAAACCTTATTAAAGGTAGAGCTCTTCTTTGGAAATTAGATAATGGTGGAACATACATGGATAGAATTTATTACTCAGATGAACATATTAAACACAAATTTGAAGAGTATGGTATTCGTAAAGGATATTCATTATATAGAGATAGGGGATATGAACCTATAAAGGTTACATTAAAAAATTATACCTTTGATAAATATCCATATTTGGATACTGTTCAATTTTTTAGTATATTATCAGGAGTGTTTACAGATGATTTGCAAATACTAGAGGAAGAGAAAATACCAAAAAAGACTTTTAGTAAGTTATATTCGAAAGTATTTAATCGTAAAGAATATAAAAGACTAAAAAGTATTGAAAAATCATACATAAAAAAAAGTCGCTCGACAGGTGGTTTTGTAATAGATATGTAAAACGAAAATAAAACAAACAATAAACAAATAATAATAAAAAATAAATAATGGAGGAATTAAAAAAATTAGAAACTTATACTGATCAATCGAAAGAGTTCTTAATTAAGTACTTGAATAACCCATCCCCGTCTGGATTCGAAAGAGAAGGACAAAAGATGTGGAGAGATTATATAAAACAATATGTCGATGATATAATTGTTGATAATTACGGAACGGTTGTTGGAGTTATTAACCCTGACGCTGAACGTAAAGTTGTTATCGAAGCTCACGCAGATGAAATTGGGTGGACTGTTAAATATATCTCAAAAGCAGGTTTAGTTTATGTAGAAAAACTAGGTGGTTCAGATGTACAATTAGCACCAGGAAGTCGAGTGAATATTCATACTCGTGAGGGTGACGTTGAGGGTGTATTTGGTTTTCCAGCAGTTCATGTTAGGAATAAAGATCATAAACCAGCAATTAATAACTTATTCATAGATGTTGGTGTAATAACAGCTAAGAAAGTTAAAGAATTAGGAATTGAAGTGGGTGACCCAATCACTTTCGCTACAGGTTCGAATATTATGAATGGTCAAAGAGTAGTAGGTAGAGGTTTAGATAACCGTATCGGTGGGTTTATGATTGCACAAGTCGCTAGACTCTTACAAGAGAATGATGTAGAATTACCATTCGGATTGTATATTGTAAATGCTGTTCAAGAGGAAGTTGGTAAGAATGGTGCTAAAATGATAGCCGAGAATATCAAACCCGACATTGCAATTGTTACAGATGTAACACACGATACATCAACACCAGGAATCAATGCTACAAGTAAGGGAGACTTTAAGATCTCAAGAGGTCCAGTACTTACATCAGCTCCCCCAATTCAAAAGAAACTTCTAGAATTTATTACTTCTATTGCAGAAGATAATAAGATTAAGTTCCAAAAGAAAACAGCATCAAAAGTAACTGGTACAGATGCCGATTCTTTCGCATACGCTAACGGTGGAATTCCAACAGCACTTATCTCACTACCAATGAGATATATGCACACAGCGGTTGAAACCGTATCAACATTTGATGTTGAGAAATGTGTCAAATTATTCTATAAGACTCTTGTAGAATTAGATCCTAATATGAAATTCAATACGTTGGATTAATAGTATAAGGATTAAAAAAAAGGGGTTATGAATTTCATAACCCCTTTTTATTTTTAGTATTTTCTTAAAAATAAATACTTGCTCCCCCAATATCGGGTAATATATTTTCAATAAAATCAAGAATAGAATCTTTATCATAACTTTTAACCTCTCTAAGATATTCAGTTGTTTCTTCATCTGTTTCATTATTAACCCATTTAAATACAAAATTATCGTCTTTGATATCATATCCAACTATTATTTGGTGTGTACCTGTACTTTCATTATAACCTACTGAAAAGTCATAATCTTCTATGTGACCTAAAAAACTTTCTGACATTCCATGTATAAATTCTAGTAACCCCTCACCATTATATTCACTATATTCCTTATTGAATGCTTTAATATTATTATTTGGTTCAAGGTATCCTAAGTAAAAGTAATATGATCATCAGACCTTTGTTCTATTGTAATAAAAATCTCATAATCATTTAAATTTAATGATATCACACCATATTCTATAATTCCTTGTGAAAAAGCATCCATGTCAGTAAAGTTATTAATGATTGGTTCTTTATTAGATTCATTAAGTTAATGTTCATCATCATATATCTTTCCTAACCCTTCAATATTTTCCCATCCATAATCTTCAATTTCATCTTCCGAATCTTCTTCATTTCCTGTGATATCAATGTTACCTACCACTTGGTGTTCACTTAAATGATCCACTTCAATAAGGTGTAGTATAAGTTTGTCTAGAGTATCTTCAAAATCACTTTCTAAAAGGTCAGTCAAATCTTCCATATCCGAAACTTCACCATCGAAAAGATCATCAATTTTAAGTTCGGAAATACTATCATCCATTATATCTAAAGTTTCATCTAATAAACCATTTTGAATAGCATCTCTTAGGTAAAACCATGTAGTTTCTTTACCATCTACATTTAAAATAACTTCACCTGTTTCGGAATTACTTTCTTTTATAAATTCATTGTATCTTTTTAAGTTCATATTATATTGTTTCATTTTCTAACCAAAAGTTTTCATGTTTACTGTCATCATAAGTTTGTATTGTTGACTTGATAAAAGAAACAAACTCTTCATTTATATCTCCGTTAAAATCTAAAATTCTGAGTTCCCAATAAGGATCATCATGCATTATAGATTCTTGTCCTTCGGATTTGTAATTATCTGGGTTGTTTATTATATCAATAACCTTAGTTACTTCAAATGTATCTTTGAATTGTAAGGATGCATAATCACCACCTGATACATAAATAATTCTAGATTTGTTTTCAGAATTTTCATTAATTGAATACTCGTTATATTTCTTTAAAATCATGTTACTTTATTATTTAGTTCTTTTCTATATATTAATATTAATAACCAATTATTCTAAACTTTTAGACTTTAAAGGGTATAAAAGGAGTAAATAATAATGTTAACTAAAATTTTAATAATGAAAAGTGTTAAATTAAATTTTGAAAATCAAGAAGAACTAGACTCAGTAATTCAAGAAGTTTATTTTTCTAATCATAATAACGGTAGGTTATTAGATATTTTCCCACAAAAAATAAAATTATCAGATACTATACAAATGGTATTAGATGGAATGGAAGATCACATTGTGAAATTAAAGTCATCTATAATAGATGGTACTATTTCATGTGAGATTATACATGATAGTGATAGTGATAATATGTATTTAAAACCAATATCAAGATATTGTGTCATTAATGAATATACTGATAAGTATAGTTTTTATTAATATTATTACAACAAAATAAAAATGAAAATATGAAGTTTGATTTTAATGATATTCTAATAGAACCAAAAGATCTAAGTGATATTGATAGTCGAAAAGAAATAACGTGTCAATATGAGGGTAGGTTACCTATATTTGCTGCTCCAATGGATACAGTAATAGATGAAAAAAATGTATCTGATTTTACTGATAGAGGGATAAACGTTTGTTTACCAAGAGGAATTAAATCACAAGAAATTTCTCAACCTGAGTTCAGTTTGATGTTTGAATCCTATGGGTTATCTGATGTGGAAAAATTCGTAGAAGAAGAAGTTGATGGTGATAAATTTTCTGATTATGTATTAATAGATATTGCTAACGGTCACATGAAAAAATTGTATGATCTAACTAAAAACTTTAAGGAAAAGTATCCTGAGAAAACTTTAATGGTTGGTAATGTCGCTAATCCAAAAACATATGAATTATTATCTTTAGCGGGAGCTGATTATATTCGAGTTGGTATTGGTAATGGTGCAGGATGTTTAACATCTAAAAATACTGGAGTTGGTTATCCTATGGCTTCCTTGATTAAGGAATGTTATGAGATAAAATTAACAATGGCTAAAAGTGCTAAGATAGTTGCTGATGGTGGGTTTAAAGAATATGCTGATATAATTAAAGCTTTATTATTAGGAGCTGATTATGTTATGTTAGGAAGTGTTTTAAATAAATCAATTGAATCATCAGGAGATAACTATTTCCATAGAATCAAAATATCTAAAAAATTCGCTAGTTTTTTATTCAGTAAATCATTCAAAGTTACCAAGAAGTTCAGAGGTATGAGTACTAAAGAAGTTCAACGTAAATGGGGTAAGTCTAAGTTAACCACTTCTGAGGGTGTTGTTAGATATAGACCTGTTGAATATTATCTACATTCATGGGTCGAAAATTTCGAAGATTATTTAAAGTCCTCAATGTCATATACTGGGTGTTATAACTTAGATGAATTTATCGGATGTTCTCGATATAATATGATTACCACAAATGCTTATAAAAGATTTGATAAATAATTAGTTTGTTTTAGATATTTTTTGTATATTTATACTGATAATGTAATAATAAATAAAATCTAAATATTCTAAATGTCAGATAAATTAAAGGAAATAAAGGAAATAAAGAGTATATTACATAGAGCCAATGAAGTCTATAGACTTGATGGTGATATAATAATGCCCGATGAAACATATGATAATTATGTAGATCGATTAAGAGAATTGTCTCCTGACGATGAATACTTTGACAAAATCGGAATTGAAGTAATTGATGAGGAAAGAAAAGAAACTTTACCTATTCAATTATGGAGTATGGAGAAAATAAAAACCATTGAAGAAATTTACAAGTGGTTTAAAAGTAAAGGTATTTCTAAAAAAACTTTACTTACTATTACTCCTAAGTATGATGGTATTTCCTTATGTGTTGTTGAATCTGAAATGAAAGCTTGGACAAGAGGTAATGGAACGGTTGGACAAAGATCACACGAACATTTTAAATATGTAGATACAAACCAATTAGCGGGTAATACAATTACTTGGGGTGAAGCTATAATGCCACGAGATATATTTGACAAGAACCATGATTACGCTAAAAACCCAAGAAACTTAGTTGCTGGTAAATTCAATGATAAGACTCCTAATCCAGAGGTTCTTAAAGATTGTGAATATGTTAGGTATGGTATGGAAAGTGGAGATTTTGGATTTAAAACTAAATCTGAAATACTTGATTATCTTAACCAAACACAACGATCTAAAGTTCCATATAGAAACTTCACAATAAATGAACTCTCAGAAGAAAGATTAAAGGACTTATTTATCGAATGGTCTGATAAATATGAGATCGATGGTCTTATATTAGAGGTTGATGATTTGGGATTACAAAAAGAATTAGGTAGAGAAAGAAATAATAACCCTTGTTTCGCTAGAGCTTATAAAGGAGACTTTGAAGAAGTTAAAGAATCAAGAGTGGTTAGTATAACTGTTCAGATATCTAAACGAGGTTATTTAAAACCAGTTGTAAACATTGAACCAATAGAACTTGATGGTGTTACTGTAACTAACCCAACGGGTTATAACTTTAGATTTATTAAAGAAATGGGAATTGGAGTTGGTTCTATTGTTAAAGTAAAAAGATCTGGTATGGTAATTCCAAAAATAATCGAAACAGTTAAAAGGGTAGATTTTGAAATTCCTGACGTAGGAGTTCCTATTAAATGGAATGAAAGTGGTGTTGAATTAGTTACAACTGAAATGACTCCTATTCAAAAAAGAAAAGAAATTGAATCATTCTTCAATGTTTTACAAGTTGAAAATGTTGGTGAGGGAGTTGTTAAACAAATATTTGAGGGTGGTTTTGATAGTATTCCAAAGATATTAAATATGACGATTGAAGATTTCAAAACTTTAGATAGATTCGGTGTAAGAAAAGCTAAAAAGACTTTTGATAGTATTCAATCTAAACTAGATAACATTCACCTTTCTAAATTACAACATGCATCAGGTTGTTTCGAAAATCTAGGTTCTAAGAAACTTCTTTTATTAGAAGACTTAGGTGAAAATTCAAATGTACAAGACATTGTAAGTAGAGAAGGATTTTCTGATATATCAGCAGAATCTTACTTTAATGGAATGGAACTATATAAAGAGTTTTACGAATCAATTAAAGACTTTGTAACTGTTACCAAAACACCCGAAGCAGAAGTGGTTGATAATAATTTGGAAGGTAAATCATTTGTATTCTCAGGAGTTAGAAGGAAAGATCTTAATGAAGTAATTATAAGTAAAGGTGGAAGAGTAGCAAGTGGAATTTCTACAAAAACTACCCACCTAGTAGTAAAAGAAAAGGGATCTGGAACTTCAAAAGAAGTTAAAGCTGAGAAGTTAGGACAGACTATATTAACGGTGGAAGAATTAGAGCAAATGTTAAATGTGTAATCTATGAAAATACAAACTGTTAGAAAGAGTTAATTAGTATAATTTAAAATAAAAGTATGGGTTTAGATGTAAGTTTAGTAAGAACAAAATGGGTTAGTTATGATGAAGGCAAAACCCACACGAAAGAAGATGAATATGTTTATGATGCAAATATTACCCACAATTTAGGTAAGATGGCACGTGAAGCAGGTATTTATGAATCTCTTTGGAGACCCGAAGAAATAAACAAAGAAAAAGCAGAAGATATAATTGAATTACTTGAAGTGGGTTTAACAGATTTAAAAGCAAGACCAAAACACTTTGAACAATTTAATAACTCTAATGGATGGGGAATGTATGAGCATTTTGTGTCATTTGTAGAAAAGTATCTAAACGCTTGTAAAGAATACCCTAAATGCTTAATTAAAATATCGAGGTAGTATTTAAATATAACGTACATCATTGGGGAAAAG
>Ga0307980_1000280_pt1 | contig 25029 bp, 19 predicted proteins | sample OrgLakmetage1060_FD_201817 | JGI IMG/M metagenome (GOLD analysis project Ga0307980, IMG submission 201817) | Saline water microbial communities from Organic Lake, Antarctica - #1060 | ecosystem: Environmental > Aquatic > Non-marine Saline and Alkaline > Saline | place: Antarctica: Organic Lake... | reverse complement strand
ATCTTAAACTAAGATAATTAAGATCTAGATTTATTAAAACTAAATATATCAAATATATTTTTAATAACACAAAGAGTAAAAAAACACAAGAGAGTATTTCCTAAGCTATCTAAAATATAACTTAGTTCAATCTACAATCATTTAAATTAATAAATTATTTTTTAAAGAGTATATCACAAAAACAAAAGTATTATATGAAAAATCTTGCTAGTTTAATGAAACGAGACCTCCCCTATATAAATAACATCTATATATCAAATGATAGTTTGTTTTAAGATACTCTACAAAGAAGATATCTTAAACTAAGATAATTAAGCTCTAGATCCATTAAACTACCGTACCGAAAAAACTATACTTAGTATAGTTTTTTCGGTACGGTAGTTTAATGGAATAAGCTCCTATATAAATAACATCTATATATCAAATAGTAGTTTGTTTTAAGATACTTTACAAAGAAGATATCGTAAACTAGGATATTTAAGCTCTAGATCCATTAAACTGTCGTACCGAAAAAACTATACTAAGTATAGTTTTTTCGGTACGACAGTTTAATGAAATGAGATCCTATATAAATATCATCTATATATCTAATGATACTTTGTTTTAAGATACTCTACAAAGAAGATATCTTAAACTAAGATAATTTAGCTCTAGATCCATTAAACTGTCGTACCGAAAAAACTATACTTAGTATAGTTTTTTCGGTACGACAGTTTAATGGAATAAGCTCCTATATAAATATCATCTGCACAATAGACAATAGTTTGGTTTAAGACATCTTAAACTAAGATAATTAAGCTCTAGATTTATTAAAACTAAATATATCAAATATATTTTTAATAACACAAAGAGTAAAAAAACACAAGAGAGTATTTCCTGAGCTATCTAAAATATAACTTAGTTCAATCTACAATCATTTAAATCAATAAATTATTTTTTAAAGAGTATATCACAAAACAAAAGTATTATATGAAAAATCTTGCTAGTTTAATGTCAACTGAAGCAAATATCATATAAATTACATATTTAAAGATAGATAAAAATTGAAAATAGAAATTCTTTGTATATCCATTTGAAATATCAAACATCACTTTAAATAATAATGCTATCCGAACAATTCATACAAACAAAAAAATCCGAGAGTTTCCCTGTAAACCAATGCTATTTTTCAGCTTTTCTTAATCTAATATATCCTATTATAAGAGATTTCCATGAAAAAAAAAACATCAACTCAAAACTTTTAAAAGCTAATGATAAAATTTATTCATTATTATATTGCATTCATCTTAAAAAGTATGCCCATCAAACTAATGAATTGATGACCAGATTGATTGATTTGCTCAAAAAAACCCCCAAATTCAAGAATCTTGATTTGAGCGTAGGAACAATGAATGACGCAAATTCTTTGTTTAATACGATGATGATTTATTTAATTGAAAAATATAGTGAGAGTGTCATTAATATTAATACTTTAGACGAAAGGCATTTTAATGTTGCTAATTTTACAAAAAGTTCGACAAAGTCAAATACAATGTTGTATTACACGTCACCTATATCAAAAATCGAAATTGAAAAAAGACTTTCTAAATGTTTCGTAAAATACGGAACAAATGTTAAAAATAGAAAATATATTATCATGTATTGTCCATCAAATCCTTCATCTTTTCCATTTAAGCTTAGTGTATCTGGTATTAATTATAGAGTTGCTAGATATACGTCTTCTAGCGGCAATCACATTGTAGCTATTGACTTAAATAAAGGAACTTCAATACTTAATAACGACAACGTTAAAACTAAATTAGGATCATATAATGAAGAAACTAAAAAAACAATCGAAGCTTATGGTATTAGAGGAAAAATCAGAACTGTTATCTTAGAAAAGATCTAAACTAATAAAAATTACAAAGAAATAATATCAATATTATTTTCTTGTAAAGCAATCAGTTTTTTTATTGTTAATGGTAAGTAATTTTTACAAATATTTTTATTTGTAAAAATAGTAATATAATTTATTAGATGCAATTTTTAATTTGCATTTGTAGTTTTAAGATTTGAATATCTTTAGCAGATATTTCGAGGTCTTTTATCAGTAATTCTTTTTCATGATTTACTTTCATTATTTCCATTTTATGTTCCATAGACTCAATTGTTTTAACAAAATCTTTACTTTGAACACAATAAGCATTTGAAACAAGATCATAGTGTTTTTTAATAGAAGATTCTAGATCTTTTTTAGAAGCAATAATTAACTCTTTGTGATTACAATTAATTAAACTTAGCATTAGTTTTTTCCATATAAGAACTTATGTTTGATTCTGCTTGTGATAATAAACCAGTGTCAATATATCTGTAATACTTTAATCTAAGATCAACTCCATTAATAGAACCATATTTCTTTTGATGTTCTTTGAATCTTCTTTCTAATGAAATGCTATATCCATACTTGCAAATAATATCAGTGTCTTTATAATCATTAGAGATATTCATAGATTCTCTCAAGTCTTTTACTTTTCCAAGTGTAAATAAATATACACATGATACTGGTCCTGATGAAGTAAAAACTTCTTTGACATGATTAAGAGACATCTTCATCATCTTTCCAACTAATTCTTTCTTTTGTTCATTGGATCCATAATAGTAAGAATATAATATTTTTAATATTTGATCTTGGATAATAATAGCATTATCTGAATGGCATGAAAAAAGATACATAACAAATCCTCGATATGTAAAGTAAAGACGTTTGGAGATTCTTTTATTTCCTGTAGATTTACTTTTTTTAATTACTTTGAGTGATTTGTAATGAACATTTTCTTGATATTTTTTGTTTTTGTAAAGAACTTGTTCAATAAAGAGCTGTACAAAAACTATTAGTGTGGATCTATGAAAAGAAGAATCATTGTCAATCTAGATAAACTAACATGTATCCATCTCTCAATAATAAAAATATATTGCATCATAATTAAAAGATTTTTTAATTATGTAAGTCTTAAAAATAAAGTTTCTACTAGAAATAATTTGTGAAAACATATTACTTCTTTTTTTTGTAAAATCTTCTAGTCTTTTTTTTGTTAAAATAATTTTCAGTTAGTTCAGTTAATTTTTCTGTTGTAATATCTGCTTCTAATAATTTTTTGGGATAAGGTATGTTATATTTTTTAACGCCTTTGTCATTAGTCACTTTAAAATATTTTCCATATGGACCTTCTGCAATAGTATAATAATTCCCCTGTGCTTGGTATGGACTGACGGCAGTTTCAGATTTGTTATCAATTAATTTTTTAGCTTCATCAAGTGTGATATCTTCGCTGTCAATACTTATTTTAACATCTTTTCCATATACTAAATAGAATCCATACTTTCCCTTTTTAAGAAAAACTTTCTTTCTTCCATATCTACCTAACTCTTTTGGATAACTCATTATTTTGATTGCTTCTTCTAAAGTAATATTATCATATGTAAAGGGTTCTTTAATTGGAGCGTATTTAGATTTTGATTTAGATGTTTGTATTTTTAATACTGGGCCATACTTAGCTAATGTTGCTACAATATCTAAACCTGTTTTTGGGTCGGTTCCTAATATTTTTTGATTTTCATCTTCAATTGGTTTTTCTAATGCTAATACATCTATCAAAGGATTAATATATTTGTACAATTCTTTAACTGTATCTTCCCAATCACTTTCACCAACAGCTATCTTATCTAATACAGTTTCCATATTAGCAGTATATTGATAATCCATTAATAATGAAAAGTTTTTATCTAAATATTTTGTAACTGACTTCCCTAAAAATGTTGGTGAGAATTTTTTTTGTTCAGCTCCATAAATAATAGTTTTAGTTTCTTGAGATATTTTATTTTTGGGTGTCAGTGTTTTAACAGTAATTGTTTTTTCTTCTCCTGGAAAATCTTTGATCTCAACATATTGTCTTTGTTGTATTTTTTCTAATGTTGTATCACATGTTGATGGTCTGCATATATTTAGATGATCAGGAGATATTTTATTAACTAATGATGCTATTCCATATCTTCCTATTTTCTTTTTGTATGTTTCAGTAGCAGTTATTGAAATCATATCAACTAAGTCATCTACTTCGAAAATTGATTTACCCATTGTTTGCGATTCCATTCCATATACTTGTAGATATCCAGGAAAAGATAATACTTTGGTTTTACTTTCAAAATAATATTCTGGAAGATTTTCAACAAATACTTTTACTGTTAAAACATCATACACAGCTGCTGCCATTTGTGAAGCAACTGTTCTTTTCCATATTAAATCATATAATCTAACAGCTCCATCATGTAATTTGACATGGTTTGATGTAGTTAAAAGATTAGTTGGTCTAATGCATTCATGTGCATCTTGTGTTTTACCTTTTGATGTATAACTTCTTTTTAAGAAATGGTCACTACCATAAGTAGATTCTATATATTTTTTAACATTAACATTAGCAGTGCTAGATAAATTAATTGAATCCGTTCTGTGATAAGTTATTAAACCGGCTTCATATAACTTTTGAGCATACATCATAGTTGATTTGGGAGTATACCCTAATTTGATATTAGCATGTTGTTGCATAGAAGAAGTGATAAACGGTGGAGGTGGATTGGCTTTACTTTTTTTACTGAGAATATTACCAATAGTAAATTTTTTATCTAAAATATTTAACAATTGATCTATTTCATCTGCTGATTTTTTAAGAGGTTTATTCTTTTGATACATTTTCATTAATGATAAATCAGTATCATTATGTTTGAACTGACCATTGACTGTATAGTAAGATGATATTTCTTGTTGCTCAATTTCTTTTTCTCTTTCCACAATTAGTTTAACTACTGGTGATTGAACTCTTCCTGCTGAAATAGATGGTTGAATTTTCTTCCATAGTAATGGGGAAATAAGATAACCGGTTAATCGATCAATAATACGTCTTGCTTTTTGTGAATTAAGTATGTTTTGATCAAGTGTTTGTGGGTTTTTAACAGCTTCTTTAATAGATTCTGAAGTGATTGAAGTAAAAGTAATTCTTTTTGGATCTTTTAAATTTAATATTTTGACAATCTCTTCTCCAATAGCTTCTCCTTCTCTATCTTTATCAGTGGCAATTATTATTTCAGATGCTTCTTTTGACATCTTAATTATATTTTTAATGACACTTGCTTTTGCTGGTATTCTTCGATATTTTAATTTGTAATTATTTTTGACATCAATTGATAATTTTTTAGGATTTAATTCTAGCATGTGACCAACTGTAGTAGTTACTCTGTACCCAGCTCCTAAATATTTTTCAATAGATTTTATTTTTGTTGGAGATTCTACAATTACTAATTTATAAGTCATTATTGGATCTATTATTTTTATTATATATCAAATATCTTTTAATTTTTTTATGTATGATTGAAAGTTTTAAATTAAGTAAAGTATAAAGATAAAAAACATAAAGTATTATATATAAATAATGTTTGTCGTTGAATATAATCATTTTACTTGCAAATATAAAGTTGTTGGAAAAACAAAGAAATTAGACTTGTTTTTAAAAAATAAATACAATCTATCTTATCTAAAAGATACTACAACTTCCAATACATGGGAATATGACAAAAATATGTTAATATTAAATGAATCTAATGGATCTTTTGATTTATTACAAAAGAATAAAATAGAAACAGTTGGATACATATATAATACTTATCATGACCAACTTGTCAAATCTAAAACATGGTATCTGGCAGAAAATGACATTGGTGATGTTGAAAAAAAAACTAAAAAAATGACATATGCTGATATAACAAGAAAAACAGCAAAGAAGAAAAATAAAAATAAAAGTAAATCTAAAAATAAAAGTAAATCTAAAAAAAGTTCATCTAAAAAAAAAATAACATACGAAGATGTAATAAAAGAAATGATTGATAGAAATAACTCTAGTAAATAACTAATAATAAATAACTAATAGTAATATCAAATAAAAATTGATATTTTTAATATAAACAATTTAATATCTTCAATCTATATATTAAATTAACACAATCAATGAGCAATAAAAATTTAATATTTCAAGTGGAAAAGAATAAAACTCAAATCGTTAAAACTTTATTAACCAATGTTATCAAGATGATGGTCGCTAGAAGAAAACTAAAAAAAGAAAAACAAGAATCATTAATTAAAGAAATAACTGAAAACATTGGATCTTTATTAGAATTTAAAATTAAATTAGATGACGATAAAATATTGAAGTTAAAAATAGTTAGAGATGATATTAGTTCAATGAGTAATTATCCAGACATAAGTAATTTCGTAAAATCTCCAGCAGATTATAATATTTTAATAGGTATTACTATCAAAAAACAAATTATTAAAAAGATTAATAGTTTATCAAATAACAAATTTGAAATGTTTGAAGAATATATGTTAATGCAAAACTTAGAAGACTATGTGTTATTTTCAAAACATGTTTTGTTAGATCAAAAAGAAAAACAAGAAGTTATTAGTAAATACAATGCATCGTTAAACCAGTTAACTAAAATAAAATTTGCAGACCCAGCTAATAAATATTATGGAGGAAAAGTTGGAGATGTTTATCGTATCATTAGATCGAGTCATATATCTGGAGGATGTGTGGCATACAGAGCAGTAGTTGACGACTTTTTATAATTAAAGATTTTTAATTATTGAAAAGAATTATGAAATATTTTATGATTGTATTTATTCTACTAATAAATTTAATGCCTCCTCTTTTTTCTGATTTAAGTCTGAAAAATATTTATATTTCATAATATTTTTCACAAACATAGGAACATTTTCATATTGAGATGTATAAATATCAGCATCTGTATTTTTTTTCATCAGCAACATATTCAAATATTTTAACAAATCAGGTTTTTTGATATGACTAATATTATATGTCGTACATATACATTTTTCAATATCAATTACAGATATAAAATTAATTTTATCATAAGGTGAATCTTTAACAGATAACAATCCAACTTTATAAAGAGTTTTTAATATTCTTACATTATCATTATACCTTCCTCCATATTCACTGCATGTAATATCAATAATAGAATCATCCACTTTTAAATCTACCATAATAGTCGATTTTTTGCAAGGTGTTTTTAATATAAAACCGGGATTAATAGTATCTGATCTTTCAACAAAATGATTAGATAATAATACTATTGATTTGACAAATTTATCAGTATCTATTTTTTCTAAATAAGAAACAAAATTATCAAAAACACTTTTTTTTATTATAGGACTGATTTGATAATTACAAGTTGAAACTGTTAAGATATCTAATAATACATTTCGATCAGCAAACTTTTCTACTTGCATAGATCTCCAGTAAGCAAGATTTCTACATACTGGAAATTCAATATCGTATGTATCATCTTTGAATATAATTTTTTTAGAACATCCCAATTTACAAAAATGAAAGTCAGTAGTTTCTTTTTCCAAATTTTTTGTACGAATCCATCCACATGTTTCATCGAATTTAACAAATATCCATTTTCTTAGACTTTTAAGTTCAAGTAATCTATCCCCTGGTTTTAATTTAATTAAAACTTTTGACTTATGAGAAACTTTTTCAAATAAACATAATGCTTTTTTATTTTCAGTAACTATCCAAATATTATTATCATCACCATTTTCATTATTATAGAAACTAATATTTCCAACATCAATAATTCTTTCAGCAATTACATTTTTAAACATTATTTTTGTCAATCTACTAATTGATCGAAAGATAAATATTTTAATAAACCAATGTGTCATTAGAGAATCGATCTCTATCATACTAGCAACAGTTTCCTTAAACGATGGATCAAATATATCTATTGTACTTTTAGAATCACATGGATCTATATTTTTAAAATATGTTTTAACAATGTATTTATACCATATATTAGATGATATTTTATCAAATCGCATGTTAAGCGTTCCATCTTTAGCTGTTTCGGCAATCTTGTTATTAATATTATTCTCAAATATCTTTTTACATAATTGCTGTTTTTCCGGAGACTCTTTTAACTTAACTACTCTAGAAACAACGCTTCTAATATTAGTAGGTGTAATAACAAGAGTTGATAGATATTCTGCAGAGTGTTTAGACATTTTTTAGTTACTATAATAACTCAACATTGTTAATATGCAAATATATTCAATTTTTTTACTGATAATAAAAAATTGAAAGATAGAAAGCTAGATAGATCCTTTAGTTATTGAGTTTAATCACTTAATATAATAAGTAAAAATATCGATAACAATGAGAATTAGACCATCAACAAGCCAATCAACAAGCCAATCAACAAGCCAATCGTCAAGACAACCATCAAGACAACCAACAAGACAACCATCAAGACAACCATCAAGACAACCAACATTACAAGAATTTACTCAAGAATTGCTCAAATTAGGATCTGACCACAAGCCAGTAGTAGTAACAAACGGATTGTTATCTATCGACAATATTGAAAATATTAAAAATTTTGAAGAAATCGAAAGTAGGGTTTTAGAAGGAACAATTGTAGTTATTAATAACTGTAACAAAAAGAAGTACGAAATTATCAATAAATTTGCTAAAATTTCAAATGTTGCATCAATTAAACCTAGCAAATTTGGACCAAGAATAGTATTTCTTTTTAACTCAAATGATTACAAGATTAACAGCGGAATGTGCATCGACGATAATAAGAAAGTTATGAATATTACTTTCAAAGACAGTGAAAGTAAATTAGTTAATGTTTGTAGTGTTAACACAACAGACACTAAAGTTATTGACAGTGTTTTCAAAAACATCGATTCTGGATTACCGACACATATTGTTGGTGATAGTAGTGGATATGCTTCTAACGTTTACTCTAATCAAACTTACAAAAAGTTTTTATTTTTCAACGAACTAAAACATCTAGTTACATTTAATGCATTGAATCAAACGTTTTTAGAAAAATTTATGAGAAGATCGAAAATTAGCTTGTGTCAAGAATTAGTTAACACTAAAGAAAAAGACAGAATTGAAAGGCAAGCAAAGTATATCTGTGATAAAGCAAACGATTCTGGAATAGTAGCTGTTCAAGAATGTAGTTATCAATTGCATAATTGTATCATTGGTTTAATCAAAAAAAAACTATTGAATGTGAACCAATTTGCAACATTAGCTCCTTTTAAGAAAGGCAATCGTTTACTTTTTGTTTTCAGTAAGAAATTTAAAACAATTAAATGTACTTGGGATGTCCCTAACGGAAAGGGAATCTTTTCCGTGCCTTTTTCTGACAATAGTGGAAAGAAAATTAAAATTTGCAATGTGCATTCAGGTAATTTGCATGATGACAGAAAGAAAATATCTGGTTTCTCTGATACCAGTCTAGTACCAACATATTTGATGGGAGATTTTAATGCAGAACATTTGAAGTTAAAAGAATATTTAGGAAACCAATACTCAAGATTGACGGATTTAGCGAGAAATCCTGGAAAATCTCACATCAATACTACAGGAAAAATGGTTACATATGACCATGTATTCTTACTAAAGTAAACAGTTAAAATAAAATTAAATTTTCTTTCATTTTATTTTAGACATATTATACAATGGAAATAGACGGACCTGTTAACGTTGCTAGATTAGTTGGAAATATTAATGGAAAAGAAAAAATCATTTATCTTTTTATGGATATTCACATTGACCCGGAAAACCAAACAGAATGTTCTAATATAAGAAGCCAGGATATTAAAACATTTTTAATAAATTTAATAGACCGTATCTCTGAAAAAACAAGTAATTATGATTTTTTGATTGAGATCAAACCTACTTTATCACATAAATATGACTCGTCTGAAAAAGGAAGATATATAGATACAGTAACTAAAGTTTTTAAAAAAGAGTTCAAAGATACTATTGATCAAAGTAGTCATGTATTATCATCTAAATCATTTTCTAATATTAGATTACATTCAATTGACATTAGAGATTATATGAAACATAATGTCAACCCATATATTTATGAATTATTAGAAGTAACTGAAATGACATGGAGAAATTTATCTATTAATAAAAAAAATTTAGAATGGATGTCACGTGTTATCGATAAAATAACGGACAGAGTTAAATTAATTTATGATATTATTGAAAGTAATGCTATGAAAGTTATTGACCATAATGTTCCAATGAAACCAATGTCACCAAGTTCTAGAAGAGAAATGAATACTTACAAAAAAGAAGATTATGATAAAAGAATTAAATTAATCTTATTCAAAATATTGAATGAATATAAAAACGAAGATATCAAAAAAACTATTTTGAAAATAATTGATAATTATGGAAAATCTAATTTTAAAAAATTCTTCAAAGCATCTAAAAGTTTGGAAGATGAAATTGAAAGCGCAGGTAAAAAACTTCGTCAGTATTCAAATCGTTTAGTTATTGATGACGTTTCTGGACCTAATTACGGTATTCCACCCAATGTATCTAGAAAATTAATTTATAATCTCTACAAAAAAGTAGATAAGTATTATTTAATATGGATGGATTTGCATAGTATTATTATGGACATTTATTTCTTGAGAAGATTTTTAGACAAAGAGTATATCGTTAACGCTGTTGCATATACAGGAATATATCATTCAATTAATTATATTTATTTTCTAGTTAAGTATTTTAAATTTAAAATAACAGATTGTGCTTATGTTAAAGATAATATCGGGTTAGATAAAATGAACAAAATTATTTCCAAAGCAAAATCACCAGAAGATATTCAAAAATATTTTTATCCTGATACACTAATTCAATGTAGTAGTATTGAATCATTTCCGAAAGATTTTATAAATTAGTATAATATACATATAAACCAAGAACAGTAATGACATCAAACGAAAAACCAAGTTCAATTGATGTATCGGGATCTCTCAACGCTGTTAGATTAGAAGGAAAAATTGGAAATGTCAAAAAAGTTATTCATTTATATATTGATTTTATGCAAATCAATCATAGAAATTATAAAAAATGTCAATCTTTTACAGCCCCTTCTATTGTTCAACATATTATCAAAAATATTAAAAAAACTGAGATTAACAAAGATATCACTTACGATCTATTTGGGTCTGTTTCTCCGGTCGAATTAAATTATACTTCTTGTGATCAATTGTTTCAATATCCAGATAAAGTATCTATATTTTTCAATGACAATATTATCTTTGATGTGATTCGTAATAAAACTTTACCTTCTAGGATTTTTCCAAATACACGATTTCATTATAATGCAATTTTTCATATTTACGATGATGTAATAAAACTTATGGAATCAATCAAATCTAATATTCGCGATAGTATTTACAATATTAAGATTGGTAAAGAAAAGAATTATGAAGTAATTGATGATATGATAAATATTGCTAAATCAAAAATGGCATATGAATATAAATTATTAAAAACTAGCGATCTAGTTAAAGATAAAAATGCAAAACGATTTATTCCAGAATTCATAGAAGACTTATCTCTTTACACAATTGAAGAAAATACTAAAGCAAAAAAATTATTAATAAGTAAAATAAAAAATAACTATAATCATTCGAAAATAAAAGATGTAGTTAATGGAATGATTGATACATATGCAGTTGAAAATGTAAAAAATATATTGTTGCTATTAAATGATATATCAATATGGAATAATGATTTGAAAAATTATTTTAAAGTCTTCTATGAAAATAGAGGAAAGCTTTTAAAATTATATGATGATTATTATAATTATGGTAATCTTGATGAATGGAAAGTTTTTAAAAGACCAGTTGTTGAAATAACTATGCTCAACATAAAGATTGCTTTTAATTCTATCAAAGGAATTTTAAGGGAAAGACATGGAGCAATGTTGAAATCTCTTGAAACTATCAGAAGAATATTGGACAAAGATTATATAACCAACGCTTTTTTTTATGCTCCAGATACATCTAGTATATATACATTACATACATTAGTTGATAAATTTGATTTCAAAATAACACATATTTCCATTAATAAACTTGGAACTATTGAGAAATTAGAAGACTTTATTAGAAATAACAAAGATCCTTATCAACTAATGAAGTATATTTACCCTAATAATTTTTATCAATGTGTTAATCTGAAAAACTTTCCGAAATATTTTATGTGATCAAACTATAATGAATCAAATATTTACAGAACTAGATGCTGATGTATATGGACTAGGTACTTTTGCTTATGGTATTTCAGAATATTGGAACCATGCATATCAATTAATATATAATTTAGCAAGTAAGTACAATTCAGTAGATGTATGTTTCGAAGATGATTACACTAAAATTAATAAGCTCAATGGAGTTATTAAAAATAAAGAATTTTTAAAATTAGCAAAAATGTATCATTATTATCAATCATATCCATTAGCAGCATATGTTAATAATAGACTTTATGATTCAGCAGAGTTTTTAAACTTTATTGAAAAGATTACACAGTTAAATAGTTATGGTAAAAGAATTAGATTTTTTGGAATTGCACCAATAACTCAACAACCAAGTAACAACAACAATGTTAATACTAATTATACTATTGCTTATGCTGCTAGTTTATCTAATGATGAAGTAGAATTTGATATCAAAAAGTTTTATGACCACCATCCAGAATTTATCAAGGATAATAGTGCATATAAAAAGTATGTTATTAATAATTTTTACAACAGTCAGAACAAAGAAATGTTCATGTATAATTTTATTAGTATGATAAAGAAAAATAGAAAAAATAAAATAGTTTTTCTATCTCACAATGACACTGTTATGATGAATCAAAAAATGATGAAGACAGCTGGTACTGATATGAGCAATATGAAATATTTATCTATTGGATTAGGTGCATATAGTGGAGAAATTAGAATTGATGGAGATTCTAGTAAGTATTATAAAAAACCTAAAGTAAAATCGTTTCGAGATAAAAAATTTATTGGAGGAAGTAATAAAGAAATTAAAGTTTTTAATTCGGATCAATTAAAAAATAAAAAATGTTTTGTTCATACTAAATCAAACAAAGATGAATATCACGATGTCTCTGGTTTAGATTATTTAATATACTTACCTAATGCAACTGCAACATCTTTATTGAAAAGATAATCTTGCTTCAATTCCGATTGACATCAATTCTTGTAATAATAATTTAAATGCATATGGCATATTAGTTTTAGTAATCTTGTCATCATTATTACAATAGATACATTTGTATATATCATCATCTGATGCATACAATTTAGAATTTTTTTGAGGAACTCTTTGTGCAAACATACCACATTTTTCACATATATGAATAGTATATTTGTCACTTGCTTCCATCATTCTTTCTTTCAAAAACTTAGATGCTCCATGTGCAATCATACAATCTCTTTCCATCTCTCCGAACTTAGCTCCACCATCTTTTGATCTACCCTCTGGTGGTTGTCTTGTCAATGATGTTAATGGACCTCTTGCTCTTGCATGGATTTTATCATTGACCATATGTTTTAATCTTTGATAATATGTTGGACATATAAATATTTTATTTTGTATCACAGTTCCATTCATTCCATTAATCAGTCTTTCAGTTCCATCTCTTTGATAACCATTAGATTCTAAAGCTTCTTGTATTCCATTAATATCTATATTTTCAAATGGAGTTCCATCCATCTCATATCCTAACAATGATCCTAGTTTTGCACTAATTGCTTCTTTTAAATGTGACATTGTCATACGTGTTGGAAACGCATTTGGATTCATAATAATATCTGGATAAATACCTTCTTCTGTATAAGGTAAATCAACTTGTTTGTAAATAGCTCCAACGGTACCTTTTTGTCCTGACCTACTACAAAACTTATCACCAACTGCCGGTATTCTTTCAGATCGTATTCTCATTTTAATAATTTGACATCCTTCACCATTAGTAATATCTGTCCAAACACGATCAATAACACCAGATCCACCTGATTTAAATATTTCACTGCTATCTTTCATAGGTTTTTGTGATTCATCAGTACTTTTAACAGGAGATACTTTACCAATAATAATATCTCTATTGACTACTTCTGTTTCTTCTGGAACAAAACCTCTATCATTTAACTTTTCATAAGATCCATATTTCATATACATAGTAGATGTTCTATCTGGTTTAGTGAAAATATCATTTTCAGCAGATGATTTATTCTTTTCTATTTTACTACTGTGTTTAGTGAATGATGTAGATGCATATAATCCTGATTCTAAAGCAGATTTATTCAGAATAACAGAATCCTCTTGATTATATCCAGTCCAAGCCATAATTGCCACAATTGCATTTTCTCCGAACCCAATTATATCAGTATGAATATATTTCATAGTTCTAGTTGATACTAGTGGTTTTTGAGGGTTATACAAAACATAACTGATATCTAATCTATTTCTATAATTAGTAGTATAGTATCCCATTGCTTGTCTTACTTGAGAATACTGATAAATAATTCTAGGAGATTGATTGCATTGTGGGAATGGAATATTGTTAACAATCGCTCCGATAGTAACAGCTGGATGAATAACACAATGTGTATATTTAGGATATGTGAAATCGCTGTATCTATTAAGTATACTTCGAACATTTACTTTTTCATCATTTGAATCTTCAACTAATTTTAAAGAAGATATTTCTCTTTCTTTAGCATTGTAAACTTCGATTGGTTCAATTGCAACCATACAATGCATTAATTCATCAGCATCTAAATATTCTAAAATTCCTGGGTTCTTTTTCATAAAACTTTCAATAGTTTCTTTACTTTGTGTGATTGCACTTAAATTGATACTCTTTATATTTTCTTGATTAACTTGAACAATATTATCTTTCACTCGCATCATTAATGTTATTAATCTTCCTGCTTCTGTTAAGATTCTTATTTCATTCATTTCATATTCTGATTTAATATTGAAAACAATAGATGTGTAAATGTCTATTTCTGCATTTAACTTCTTTTTTTTTAATGTTTTATAAACAGTTTGTGGATCGTTTGTAACACCAACCCATTCACCATCTAAAAATACTTTTACATTTTTATAAAGGTCTCCAACTGAAACATCTTTGATATCTTTTACTTTTTGTTTTTTCAAAATATCTTTGATCAATTCTTCTTGATAATCATTTCGGATAGTTATCTTAGTCATCATAGTAGTATGTTTTACTAATCCTACTTTATTATTTTCTGGTGTCTGTGCCATACAAACTAGAAAGAGCTGTGTTCCATGGCAATGTCTAGTTGCTAATAACTTACCAGCAGATGATTTATTACCAATAGGAGCATTAATTCTTGTTTGTGACGCCATTGTGTTTAAGTAAGATCCTCTTTGTAATATTTGAACTACTCCTGGTTTTCCAAATGAATCTGTTGTCATTGCTTTTTTAATACCTTGATCGATAGTAGATGATTTTATTTGATCAATTGCATTGGATGGATTTTTATCACTGCAACCTGATTTTCTAAAAAAATCACCACAATCACTTAATGTCTTTTTATAATATTTTCGAAAAAGTTCAAACAGAACATATCCTGGAGTATCAATTCTTTTATTTTCATAATTATCTCTTTCATCAATTGGCGATCTTTTTAAATAACATGATAATAATCGATATAACATATATCCAACATATTTAGCTTTAGATTGTTCGTTATTACTGACATGTGGAATAAAACTATTAGTTAGTAAATATTCTAAATGTGATTTTCTTTGTTTTGTCTTAAGAACTGGATCAGTTGTTGAAATATATTTTGGAACTTTAACTTTGTACATCATATAAGTATATGCCAATTTCTTACTTTGTATCTTGACTAATTTATCATCTGTGGTAGAACTTTCTAATGCAACTTTCAAAAGATTAATCATTTCATAATCGTTTGGATCTGGGACAATTAAATTAATAATATCTTTATCAGATTCAATACCCAATGCTCTCAATAAAATAAAAACAGAGATATCTTTAAAAATAGGAGCCCTAATAATAATTGATTCTTGACTTTTCATTTCCATGTTAACAATTTGTCTCATATCAAAAGGGTTTCTTGATTCTGAATTCAATTGCACCACATGAAATGATTCCGTACTTTGTTTTTTAATAAAAACTAATGGTTTATTACTAACTAATCTTTCATATGGAATGATAATTTTTTCAGAACCATTGATAATAAAATATCCACCTCCATTAAATCGACATTCTGTTTTGTAATATTTGTGATCTTTGTTCAAAGTACAATGTCTTGTTCTAACCATCAAAGGAATTCTAGTCAATATAAATTTATTTGATTTTTCAATTTGTTTTGAAAATACTTTACCTGTGTGTAAATTTTTAACATCTTGATATTGAGTTACATCTGCAATAATAGTAATATCATAAGAAAGACTTCTTATTCTAGCATCAGTTGGAGTTATTAAATTACCAGACTTATCCATACAAGGACGGATTCCTACATTTTCAAATTTAAAACGATAAGTATATTTATTGTAATCATCTGTTCTAGAAAAGAAAACGTTTTTGTTTTTCTCTAGCACATGTTTCACATCATTTAAAAACTTGTCATATGGATCTAATAAATGTCTGTACATAGCATAATTTTGAAAATATAAATCTAATATTTTAAATCGCTGGTCTGTTGTCAGAACTTCTGATTTCTTAATGTTCTTGATAATCTTTTTACTTGCTGATGGTGTTTGCATAGTATTTATGTATTTTTTATATAATTACTTCAATATAATAGGATATATACTATTAATTTCATTTTTTTATATTTAAGACTAATGATTATTAGTCTTAAATGTTAAAGTCTCAAGAGATATCTATATATATTTAAGAAATATCTCTTAAATTAAATATTAAAGTCTATGTCTGTGAAATCTTTGAATAAATTAGATTCATAGAAACTTGGATAGTGTTTTAATTTACTTCGACAAGACAATCCTGATGGATGAGATGAAACTAAAATATTATGTTTCGTTTGATTAATTAATGATAATTTTGACAAAGCATTTCCACCTAATAAAATAAAAGAAACATTATCTCTTTGATCTGAAATATATTTAATTACTTTATTAGTAAATTTTCTCCAATATTTTTTGTGGGAGTTTGGTTTTGACTCAACAACTGTTAATGCAGTATTTAATAAAAAAACTCCTTGTGATGCCCATGAATTTAAAGATCCATGTTTTGGCATTTTAGAAATAATATTATTAGTTTTCATATTATTAAATATATTTTTCAGAGAAGATGGGATTTTAAAATTTTTAGGGACTGAAAAAGCTAAACCAGTTGCTTGTGGAATATCATCTTGACTGTTATGATATGGATCTTGTCCTAAGATAACAATTTTAATCTCTGACAATGGTATTTCAAATACTTTGAATATATCTTCTTCATTTGGATAAACTGTTTTAGTTTGATCATTTAACATTTTGTTAACGAGTACTAATTCTTTTTTTATTTCTGGGTGATTGAAAAAATTATTCCATGATTTGTCCATTTTTATATGCTTATTTTTATTTTTATTTTTATTGCATCGATAAATCAAATAGTTGTTATTTATTTTTATTTATCATTTTTTATTTGTCTATATTATAATTTATGTCGTCTACATTTAGAGAACCTAATGGTCTTGTGATTCCATTTACTAGAAATATTAACAAAAATAATGTAATTAAAAAATTAATTGAAAGAAATAACAAAATAAATGTTTCCCAAATAGGTGATGGTCGTGTCACATCTAGTGAATATGATTTATTATCAAATGTCAATACTAATATTCAAGAACTTATTGATACATATACATTTGTAGAAGATTCAGTAAGTATTATTACCAACAAAACTATTGAGATTGATAACAATTCTACTAATCTTAATAAAACTATTAATCAAAATACAGATCCAAATAATGAATCTGGTACAACTGATAAATATAATTATGGTAATATCATAGTCAACAATATTTCAAAAACTCCTTTTATATGTTCAACACCAACAATAGATAATGCCAACTGGATAAATTTATTATCTGAAACTGCCACTTTTGAAAAATTCCAAGTTATTGTTTCTAGTAGTAGACCAAGGCCAAATAAAGTGCTTCGTTGGTTAGCTGGTTCTAGACCTTACAATAAATTTATAGTTACCATTGATCCTACTCCTGGATGTAGTGTTAGGATAATTAATACTCGAACTACCAATATAATTGCTTCTAACAATACTGCCATTCCAATAGAACCTAAAATTAGAGTTGTATTGTTTATTCCTAATCCAACTCCATTATATTATCCCGCTACAGATTTATTAGAATTGTCAGTGACCAATTGCCATGTTTATGGAATGACAATTGAATAAAATATATTATTTATTTATAGAATATGTCATCTTCATTTAAACCTACTAACGAACTAGATATTCCATTCTCTAGAAATATTGATTTCGATAAAGTTTTTCTTAGCTTGCTTAATAAAAACAATACTAATATATCTTTATCTAAAATAGGTTCTGGAAATGTTGAAGAAGAAAAATTTAATTTTTTATCAGGATTAACTGGTAATATTCAAGATCAATTAGACCGAACTATTACAGAAACATCTGTTAATATATTAACTAACAAAACTATTAATTACGATGATAATAATTTAGTTGGAGTAGAAAAAACAATTAATAGATCTAGTGATCCAATAACAACTGATGATACAGCTAGTAAATATAATTATGGAAGTATTATTGTCAACAATACAACTGATTCACCTTTTATTTGTATTGACCCAACTGTTGGAAATGCTAAGTGGTTGAATCTGAATGAAAAAAGATTTTTTTTCATAGCAGTTTCGGGAACAACTACATATAAAACAGCAGTAACATGGATTGCTGGAGATAGAGCATATAATACATTTGATATTGTATTCACTTCATCTAATGCGTCATGTCGAGTTAGGATATTTAATGAAACAACTGGATCTGCTTTAGTTGAAAGTAATATAATTTCTGGAACTAGACAAATTACTACATTGGTTTCTCCAAATAAATATCTTCCATCCAATACTCTTTTATCATTGCAAGTTATTAATGGAATTGTTGAAACTATGACTACTAGATAATGCATTATCTAGTAGACAATAGAGAATTATCTAATCAATCGACCATTTTCTATTTGTAAAGACATCGTTCGCTTCGATGATAGCTTGATCGCAATAACCTACATCTATTCGATCCAACTTTTTTAAATGTAGAAAAATTTTGTCTGTGATAGTAGTTTGGTCACAACAACTAATATTTAAATCAACTACATTTACTAAGTTTAGAAAAGCTTTATCAGTAATAGTATTTTGATGACATTTTCTCATATTTAACCTGACTACATTTCTCAAGTTTAGAAAAGCTTTGTCTGTAATAGTAGTTTGATGACAACCATTCATGTTTAAATAGCGCAAGTTTTTAAAATTTAAAAAAGCTTTGTCTGTAATAGTATATTGGCTACATTTTTTCATATCTAAATTACGTAAGTTTGTTAAGTAAGAAAAAGCTTTGTCTGTAATAGTAGTTTGATTACATTTACTTATATCTAAATTACGTAAGTTTGTTAAGTAAGAAAAAGCTTTGTCTGTAATAGTATCTTGATTACATTTACTTATATCTAAATTACGTAAGTTTTTTAAGTTAAGAAAAGCTTTGTCTGTGATAGTATCTTGATCACAATTACTCATATCCAAAGTGTGCAAGTTTATTAAGTTAAGAAAAGCTTTATCTGTGATAGTATATTGATTACAATAATCTATATTTAAAGTATGCAAGTTTCTTAAATTTTTGAAAGCTGTACTGGTAATAGTATTTTGACTGCAATTTTGCATACACAGTGTGTGCAAGTTTCTTAAGTTATAAAAAGCTTTACTAGTAATAGTATTTTGAGTACATTGATCCATAATTAAAATACGTAAGTTTGACAAGTTTTGGAAAGCTTCATCTGCAATAGTATCTTGATTGCAATTGCTCATATTTAAAGTATGTAAGTTTTTTAAGTTCAGAAAAGCCTTGCTTGTAATAGTAGTTTGGCCACAAAATTTCATATCTAAAATATTTAAGTTTGTTAAGTAAGAAAAGGCTTTATCCGTGATAGTATTTTGATAACACCTACTCATATCTAAAGTATGTAAGTTTGATAAGTAAGAAAACGCTTTGTCAGTAATAGTTTTTTGATGACAACAACTCATATTTAAAGTATGTAAGTTTGTTAAGTAAGAAAAAGCTTTGTCAGTAATAGTTTTTTGATAGCAACTATACATACCTAAGATATGTAAGTTTGTTAAGTAAGAAAATGCTTTATCCGTGATAGTTTTTTGATGACAACAACTCATATTTAAAGTATGTAAGTTTGTTAAGTAAGAAAAGGCTTTATCAGTAATAGTTTTTTGATCACAATAACTCATATCTAAAGTATGTAAGTTTGTTAAGTAAGAAAACGCTTTATCAGTAATAGTTTTTTGACGACAAAATATCATATTTAAAATACGTAAGTTTCCAAAGTTTGAAAAAGCTTTACCAGTGATAGTAGGTTGGTTGCAACTATTCATATTTAAAGTACGTAAGTTAGTTAAGTTTAAAAAAGCTTTATCTGTAATAGTAGTTTGATTGCAGTAACTCATATCTAAAGTACGTAAGTTTTTTAAGTTTAGAAAAGCTTTATCGGTAATACCAGTTTGATTGCAGTAACTCATATCTAAAGTACGTAAGTTTTTTAAGTTTAGAAAAGCTTTGTCTGTGATAGTAGTTTGTTTGCAATAACTCATATCTAAAGTATGCAAGTTTTTAAAATATTCAAAAACTTTATCAGTAAATATTTTTTTTTTTAAAGATATGTTCATAAATCTTTTTGCTATAAGTTTCTTTGGTTGATTACAGATTATAAATTCTTTGTGATGTTCTATTCTAGAAAGTATTTCATAGATACTTGAGTTAACATAAGATAAACGAATCAATGTTTTTTGATAAGATTCCAAAAAACTTAGTATTGTGTTGAAAGAATCTGGGGATAGGTCGTGGAGCATTTTTTAATAGAGTCGTTGAAAATAGCTTATTATAAATTTTTTATTTCAATATTTATTATGTTAGTTTAATATATAATGAGTTCAATATTTAGAGATCCAAATCAAGCAGTAATTCCGTTTACGGCTGTCAGCTCGTCAGGTAGTATAACTGAAACATCAGTCAATACACTTACTAATAAAACTATTAGTTATGATGGAAATACATTATCTAATGTTGCAAAAACATTATTATCAACATCTACTCCTGGAAGTACAGACGATTCGAGTGATAATAATTCAGCTGGAAATGTTATTGTCAATACAGCATCAGATACAGTATTTGTTTGTACCGATGCAACAGAAAATAATGCTAGGTGGAGTAATTTAACAGAAGAAAAATTTTTATTTCCAGAAGTTGTTGCAGGTGGTTCCAACGTAGTTGCTCTTAGATGGATTGTTGGTACAAGACCTTACAACTCTTTTAAAATTTTACTGACACGTGATGTAGATTGTGAAGTATCGATTTTGAACAGTACTGCCGAATCTACTATTTATAACAGTGGTCCACTTACTGCAAATCCGTTGAGTGTCTTTACTGTATTGTCATTTAATCAATATTATGACGAAGATGATATCTTTGAACTAGTGATCAGAAATGGAACTATTTCAGGAATGACTATAACTTAAAAACTGATAGTTTCGATTTTTTAATTTTTAGTAATTAATATACAATATTATTTATGAGCACTCCATTTAGATCATCAAACGAATTATCTATTCCATTTGATAGAATGATCGACATTAAAAAAACATTATTAGCATTACTCAATGATAAAAATACTAATATATTAGCTTCTAAAATATCATCTGGATTGGTAAATGATCGACAATTTAATTATTTATCTGGAACAACATCCAATATTCAAAATCAAATAGATCAATGTTTAACAGAAACATCAGTTAATAGACTAAGCAACAAAACTATTATTCATGATGACAATGAAATAATTGATATTGCTAAAACAACTGTTTATCGAAACGATCCTAATAGTTTAGTAGATGACACTACTAATAATTATAATTATGGAAGTTTTATCGTTAATGAAAAAACATATTCACCATTTATCTGTGCAGATCCTAAAATCGAATCTGCTGTTTGGATCAATGTTTTTGAAAGAATAATTTCTTTTCCAACAATTACTTCTGACTCAGAAACTTATACAACAGCAGTAAAATGGATTGCTGGAAATAAACCTCATAATTTTTTTGATATTGCAGCTATTGCAAATAGAAGAGATTGTTTTGTAAGAATCTTCAATGAAACAACAAGAAAAGTTCTAGTAACTAGTGATACAATACCAAACAATAGAGTTTTGGTCAGTTTAATATCACCATCGATGTATTATAAAAAAGGTACATTACTTTCATTGCAAGTTATCAATGGAACGGTCGAAGCAATGACAGTAAGATAATTTAAACCAATCTCTTAATATATTTTTAAAAATTCTAAATATAATTTCGTATTATGTTTTCAAAATAAATATTAATTATAAATATAATGTCGTCAAATATTTTCCAAGAAGGATTGTCAAATCTAAGAACAAATAAAGAATACAGTACATTCGTAAGCAATGCTAAAAAGTATCGCCAAGAAGAAGAATATCAAAATAAATTAGAGGCAGATAGAGTAGCTAAAAGAACAGCTTTAAAAAATCATATTATTAGAGTATTGAATAGTCATTTTAATAAACAATCTATGGGAAATACAACTTCCGGTGATACAAAATTAAATTTACATGTTGGTGGTTTATTAGAAGAAGATATTACTCAACTTAAAAACGTTTTAATAGAAAAAGGTTACGAGTGTGCATCTAGTGATTCTAGTAATAGTATTTCTGTTGATATGTGTGAAATGGCAGATGGTATGGGATCAGTTTCTTTTAATACTAAAATAAGTTTACCTAAAAAAGAAGAAGCTGTAAAAGAAGAAGCTGTAAAAGAAGAAGCTGTAAAAGAAGAAGCTGTAAAAGAAGAAGCTGTAAAAGAAGATCTTGAAGAAGAAAAAGATCTTGAAGAAGAAAAAGATCTTGAAGAAGAAAAAGATCTTGAAGAAGAAGCTGTAAAAGAAGAAGCTGTAAAAGAAGATCTTGAAGAAAAAGATCTTGAAGAAAAAGATTAATTATCTATAACTATTTTTTATCAACTATTTCTATTCAAAAAACTTTTTTTTTTGAATATTAATTATAATGAGTTCTAATTCTTGCAAATCTAAAGACTGTAATACTGTATATACAAAAGGGTTCAAAGCAACTGAAACAAATAGCACTGTTCATGCGAAAGGTGATTATTCACACGCATCTGGATTTTGTACAAAAGCAAATGGAGCATATTCTAATGCGAGTGGTTTTAAATCGATTGCTGATGGAAATGGATCTAATGCAAGTAATATTAATACAAATGCTACTGGATACGGAGCTACGTCTCAAGGAATTGAAACACTAGCAGAAGGAAGAGGATCACATGCACAAGGTATTGCTATATCTGATATAGTAGTATTTTTAGATAGCGCTGTTACTGGAAAAACAGATATTGATGGAAGAATTGGTGAAGTCAAATCATTTTCATCTGGAATAGCATCTCATGCAGAAGGTGGAGGGTCACATGCAATTGGTGACTTTTCTCATGCAGAAGGTGCATGTGGACAATCTACTGGATTTGCATCACATGTTGAAGGTCTTGGTAATAAAGCGTCTGGTATTGCATCGCACGCAGAAGGAGATCCAACACTAGCATCTGGTAATTTTTCACATTCAGAAGGATCTGGATCAGTTGCATCTGGTGAAGCAGCACATTCACAAAATATTGATACAATCGCAGATGGAAATGGATCTCATGCTGAAGGTTTTTTTACAGGAGCAAGTGGAGATTTTTCACATTCAGAAGGTACTGGAAGTACTGATTTCGCTGCAATATTAACTAATTTTGCTGCTGGAACTGACATACAAGGTAGAGTAGTAACTGAGTTAAGAAGTAATGCATCTGGATTAGCTTCTCATGTGGAAGGAATAGCTACGGTTTCATCAGGTGACGGATCTCATTCAGAAGGTATTGCATCAGCTGCAACTAATGATGGGTCTCATTCAGAAGGTATTAATACTTTAGCATCTGGATTAATGTCTCATTCAGAAGGATATAAAACAACTGCATCTAATTTCGCAACGCATGCGGAAGGTAATACAACTACGGCATCTACTGCATCAGCTCATGCAGAAGGTGCTTTCACAACTGCATCTGGAATTGCATCACATGCAGAAGGTAATAATACAACATCATCTAATTTCGCAACGCATGCGGAAGGTAATGAAACTACGGCATCTACTGCATCAGCTCATGCAGAAGGTGCTTTCACAACTGCATCTGGAATTGCATCACATGCAGAAGGTAATAATACAACAGCAAGTGGTAATAATGCACATTCGGAAGGTATTTCAACAACTGCATCAGGAGCATCTTCTCATGCAGAAGGTATTAACAATACATCATCAGGAGATAATTCTCATTCTGAAGGAAATAATAATTTAGCATCAGGTGGTTCTTCTCATGCAGAAGGAGGGTCTGTTATAGCTTCAGGTCTTGTTGCACATGCAGAAGGTTTTAACACTACTGCTTCTAATAATTTTTCACATGCAGAAGGTGATAATACAGTTGCATCAGGTATTTCTTCTCATGCTGAAGGTAGATCTACTTCAGCTTTAGCAGAAGGAGCACATTCAGAAGGTTCTGGTGCAACTGCTGCTGGGATATCATCTCATGCAGAAGGTTCGTCTTCTCGAGCGGATGGTACAAGTTCTCATGCTGAAGGTTCCAGCACACAGGCAGTCGGTAATAATTCACATGCGGAAGGAAATAACACAACATCAAGTGGTCTTTCTTCACATGCAGAAGGATCTGGTTCAACTAATTTCGCAGCAGACTTAGCATTTCATGTAGCTACCACT
>Ga0307980_1000279_pt1 | contig 25030 bp, 18 predicted proteins | sample OrgLakmetage1060_FD_201817 | JGI IMG/M metagenome (GOLD analysis project Ga0307980, IMG submission 201817) | Saline water microbial communities from Organic Lake, Antarctica - #1060 | ecosystem: Environmental > Aquatic > Non-marine Saline and Alkaline > Saline | place: Antarctica: Organic Lake... | reverse complement strand
TGATCCTTAATATTTGGTTCTACAATATAATACTCTTCATCGTTAGCATCTTGCAATACTTTTTGGGCAATATATTTTGCAGGCGATTCTCTTAAATCGTCTATATTCGGTTTAAAGGCAAGTCCCATTAAAGCAATGCTCGGTTTTCTGCCGTGTTTTAATTGAAAATCTAATTTTGCCGTTTTTACTTTTTCTGCACACCAAAAGGATTTGTAATTGTTAATCTCACGTGCTTTACCGATGATTTGGGACTCCAAAGGAAAATCTGCTGTTATAAAATAAGGATCTACTGCAATACAGTGCCCTCCTACTCCACAACCTGGCTGCAGAATGGTTACACGTGGATGTTTATTGGCTAACTCTATTAGCTTCCAAACGTTTATGCCTGCCTTATCACAGATTAAAGATAGCTCATTTGCAAAAGCAATTTGCACATCTCTAGAAGAGTTCTCTACCAACTTACACATCTCTGCAGTGCGCGCATTGGTAGCATGTAAATTTCCTTTTACATAGTTGGAATAAAAGGCTAATGCTTTTTCAGTACTAGCCTCATCCACACCACCGATTACTCGGTCGTTATGAACCAATTCGTGCATTACATTTCCAGGCAAAACTCTTTCTGGACAATAGGCTATAAAAATTTCTCCTTTTAATTCAGGACGTTCTGTGTAGATGAGTTGCATCATCTTTTCGGTAGTCCCTACTGGTGAGGTAGATTCAATAATGTATAAGTCTCCTTTTTTAAGAAATGGTATGACTCCTTTTGTAGCTGCTTCAACAAAAGATATATCTGGCTCATTCTTATCTTTAAATGGAGTAGGCACCACTATTAAATAGTTACTTGCTTCTACTGCTTGAGTAGATGCTTTTAAATATCCGGCTTTAACGGCACTTGCCACAGCCTCGTCCAGCGATGGTTCCACTATATGAATCTTACCGGCATTGATAGTATCTACTACCTTTTGATTGATATCCACTCCGTGAACATGAACTTTATTTGACGCTATTAATGCTGCGGTAGGCAAACCTATGTAGCCTAAGCCTATCATAACAACTTCTGGTTGGTGACTCATTATATATTTTTTATTGTATTAACTATTCGTTTACATGCATTTCCATCTCCGTAAGGATTATGCAACTCACTCATTTGATCAAATCGTTCTTTATTATTGATCAGGTCTAAAGCTTCTGCAACGATCTTATCTTTATCTGTCCCTACCAGTATGACTGTACCGGCTTCAACAGCTTCTGGGCGCTCAGTAGTATCCCTCATAACTAAAACAGGCTTCCCTAAACTAGGAGCTTCTTCTTGAACACCGCCACTGTCAGTTATAATCATCATACTGCGATTCATCATCCAAATAAAATCTTGATAAGCAAGCGGATCTATAAGAATAATATTTTCAATATCCTTAAGTATTCTGTTTACCGGCTCTTGCACCTTAGGATTTAGATGTACCGGATATACAATCTTAAAATCTGGTTGCGCTTGAGCGATCTCCTTTAGTGCCTGACATATATTTTCAAATCCCTGACCGTGATTCTCTCTTCTATGACCAGTGACTAAAATCATTTTATGATTCGCTAATGTCTTACTCATATCACTAACAAATAAGGTAGGTTTTTCTTCTACCTTTTTTACACTTGCAAACAGGGCATCAATAACTGTATTACCGGTAACTATAATTTTATTTTCTGATACGTTCTCCTTCAATAAGTTATCTCTAGAAGTAGTTGTAGGTGCAAAGTGAAAATCTGCTATTCTACCAGTAACTTGTCTATTTACCTCCTCTGGAAAAGGAGACCACTTATCATCAGTTCGCAATCCTGCCTCTACATGACATACTTTGGATTGGTTGTAAAAAGCAGCAATACTAGTAGCCATAGTGGTAGAAGTGTCTCCATGTACAAAAACATAATCTGGATTAAATTCTTCTAACACTGGCTTCATACCTGTGATAATATCAGCTGTTAAGGAATACAGGTTTTGCCCAGGTTTCATCAAATCCAAATCATAATCTGGAGTGATGTTGAAAAAATCAAGCACTTGGTCTAACATTTCCCTATGTTGAGCTGTAACGCAAACTTTAGTTTCAAAATCTGGAGCGTGTTTTTGAAATTCTTGAACCAATGGTGCCATTTTAATGGCTTCTGGTCTGGTTCCAAATACGATAAGAATTTTTTTTATTACACTCATTACGACTTTATAATTTTGATGCGAATATAACCTCTTTGCAATTATTAACACTTCGATTATTAACCCTTTTATTATATTGTTTCCACTTTCACAAAAGCAAAATCAACCTCTACCTATGGTATACACCTCAAAGCCTATGCGTTGCAACTCCTCATGATCTAATAACATGCGACCATCAAAAAGGAATGCTGGTTTGAGCATGCTTTCATAGGTCTCTTTCCAGTTGAAATTTTTAAATTCATCCCACTCTGTCAATACAGCCGTAGCATGTGCCTTTTCTACCGCTGCTTTAGGATCGGTGACTACCTTAAGAAGTCTTCGATTCTCTTCATCTGATCGGGTGCCCAAATAATTGAGATCACTATAAATTTGTTCTGCGGTAACTTTCGGATCGTAGACCGTAATTTCTGCTTGTTCGTTTAATAGGTAGTCGGCCACATAAATAGCGGCAGACTCTCTTGTATCGTTGGTATCCTTTTTAAAAGCCCAACCCATTAAAGCGATTTTTTTGCCAGATACGGTGTTGAACAAGGTCTTTACTATTTTTTTAGCAAACCTCCTTTTCTGGTGATCGTTCATAATAATCACCTGCTCCCAATAATCGGCTACTTCTTGTAAACCATAGGTCTGGGATATATAAACAAGATTTAAAATATCTTTCTGAAAACAAGAACCTCCAAAACCTACAGATGCTTTTAAGAATTTAGATCCTATTCTAGAATCGGCTCCTATTGCTCTAGCTACTTCATTTACATCTGCTTCCGTGACTTCACATAGCTCTGATATAGCGTTTATACTGCTTACCCGTTGCGCTAAAAAGGCATTTGCAGTAAGCTTAGAAAGCTCGGCTGACCAAACATTAGTGGTTAATATTTGATCTTTAGGAACCCAATTAGAATACACATCCACCAATGCTTTTTGAGCTTTTTTCCCATTTTCTGTTTGCTCGCCACCTATTAATACTCGATCTGGATTGAGAAGATCAGAAACTGCTGTTCCTTCTGCCAAGAATTCTGGATTGGAAAGAATGTCAAATTGCACTCCGTTTCCAGTATTGTCCAGTATACTTCTTAAAGCCTCTGCCGTTCTCACTGGTAAGGTGGACTTTTCAACTATTATTTTATCTGTAGTCGCTACTGCGGCTATTTGTCTGGCACAAAGCTCGATATATTTTAGGTCTGCGGCCATACCTTTTCCTACACCATAGGTTTTTGTAGGCGTATTCACCGATATAAAAATCATGTCAGCAGCTTTGATTGCCGCATCCACATCGGTAGAAAAGAACAGGTTGTTACCTCTTGTTTGACTCACCAGTTCCGATAGTCCTGGTTCGTAAATAGGAATGTTTTCCACATCGAGATCATTCCATGCCGCTATGCGTTTTTCATTGATATCCACTACATTTACGGTAATATGAGGGCATTTAGCAGCAATCATGGTCATCGTAGGACCTCCTACATAACCAGCTCCGATACAACAAATATTTTTTATTTTCATATTATAATTTCTTATCTGCTTTAGATCCTAAAACTCCTTTCACATCATATACAACCCCGTTAGGTTCTAGTAATTCTGAAAGGTCCAAATCTAAAAACTGTTGATGTGCCACTGCTAATACAATCGCACTGTATTTTTTCTGAGGCAATCCTAGCATGGACTCTAAACCGTATTCCTTTTGCACTTCTATAGGATCTGCATTGGGATCATGGATATCTACTTGTAGGCCAAATTCTCTTAAACTTGATACCACGTCCACCACTTTTGTATTCCTCACATCAGGACAATTTTCTTTAAATGTAATCCCCAAAATTAAAATTGCTGCATTTTTTAGGATGATAGCTCTAGACAGCATAAGCTTTACGGTCTGACTGGCTACATATTCACCCATACTGTCATTGACCCTTCTACCAGCTAATATGATCTCTGGGTTATAGCCTACTTGTTGTGCTTTTTGAGCCAAGTAATACGGATCAACACCTATACAATGACCACCTACCAATCCTGGTTGAAATTTTATAAAATTCCATTTGGTACCTGCTGCTTCTAGCACTGCTTGGGTATCAATGTCTAATAAGTTGAAAATTTTAGCCAATTCATTTACAAAAGCAATGTTGATATCTCTTTGCGCATTTTCTATCACTTTTGCTGCTTCAGCAACCTTGATAGTAGGCGCAAGATGGGTACCTGCAGCTATCACCGATGCGTATAAATCATCGATCATTAATGCTATTTCAGGGGTGCTTCCTGAAGTTACTTTTAAAATATGTTCTATTCTGTGTAATTTATCTCCTGGATTGATGCGCTCTGGAGAATAGCCAGCAAAAAAGTCTTTATTGAATTTTAAACCGCTTTGCTTTTCAAGAATGGGAACACATACTTCTTCTGTGGCTCCTGGGTAAACTGTGGATTCATAAATTACAATATCATCTTTACTCAAATACTTACCAACAGTCTCACTCGCTTTAACCAAAGCTGTTAAATCTGGTTGGTTTTTAGTATCTACTGGAGTAGGAACCGTTACTATATAAATAGTTGCTGTTTCCAACTCCTCCAAATCAAATGAGCAGTACAAGCCGTTAGCATTTGAATTTTCAGACTTTAGAACAGACTTTAACAACTCTTCTTCTACCTCAAGAGTATCGTCTATTCCCTTTTGTAAATTGTCTATTCTGCTTCTATTTATATCTAAGCCCAGTACACTATATTTTGTAGCAAAAAGTCTTGCCAATGGCAATCCCACATAACCCAAACCTATAACTGCTATTTTTTTCATCTTAGTTGGCATTGCGGCTTACAAGTTATCTTGGTACCATTTGATAGACTCCTTTAAACCATCTTGTAAACTGTATTGAGGATCATAACCTATGACATCTTTAGCTTTTTGAATAGATGCTAAGGAGTGAGGCACATCACCTTCTCGATTTGGTCCATAATTGATTTTTAAATTCTGTATACTTTTTGTGGAACGACTCAATAGATCTTTTAATGTCTGAACTAAATCTGAAATCGTAGTTCGCTCACCAAAAGCAATATTTAATACGCAATTATTAGATTCTTCCTGAGTAGACAACATAGCCAGTTCGTTTGCTTGTATCACATTATCTATATAGGTAAAGTCTCTTGAAAATGTTCCGTCTCCATTGATAATTGGGGACTTCCTATTCATAAGATGAGCAATAAATTTGGGAATTACTGCCGCATAGGCCCCATTGGGATCTTGTCTTCTACCAAACACATTAAAATACCGTAAACCAATGCTTTTTAGTCCGTACGTTTTATAAAAAACGTCTGCATATAATTCATTTACATATTTTGTTATCGCATATGGGGATAGTGGTTTCCCTATTTGATCTTCCACTTTAGGTAAGGCTTTGGAATCACCATAAGTAGAAGAACTTGCTGCATATACCAACTTGTCAACCTCTTCATTCTTGCAAGCAGTCAATATGTTCAAAAAACCGCTGATATTTACATCATTGGTAGTAATGGGGTCTTTGATAGATCTAGGAACACTTCCTAATGCTGCTTGATGCAATACGTATCGACAACCTTTTACCGCTTTGACGCACACCTCCATATCTCTTATATCTCCTTCGATAAATTGAAAATTGGATTTCTCTTTTAGTTGTTGAATATTCTTGAAATGACCTGTGGAAAAATTATCTAATCCAACAACCACATATCCTTTTCCCACAAAATAATCAGCTAAGTTGCTCCCTATAAATCCTGCGGCGCCGGTAATAAGTATCTTGTCTTGTGTCAATTTTCTAGTGGTATTTTAATCTGTTATTTTTACGAAAAGTCAGCACCAAAGGTAGTAAGTTTCTTCTTAGCACAGGCCTGAAAACAACTTGCAGAACTATAAATAATTAATTCGCTTTTCTGTTTCTGAGAACTACTTCTTTGATATAGTCGTAGTAATCTCCTTTTAAGTGTTCAACTCTACTAAAAAGATCTTCTGCGGTAATCCTTTTTTGGATCAACGCCATCTCTTCTAAACAAGCTATTTTAAGGCCGGTACGTTTTTCTACCGCTTTTACAAATTCCGTTGCCTCAGTAAGTGCTTCATGCGTCCCGGTATCCAACCAGGCAAAGCCGCGACTCAGTATTTGCATTTCTAAACTCTTATTCTCTAAATAATACTGATTGACCGCAGTGATCTCCAATTCGCCTCTCTTAGATGGCTTTAATCCTTTTGCCACTTCTATAACTGAATTGGGGTAAAAATAAAGACCTACTACGGCATAGTTGGATGCAGGATTGGTAGGCTTTTCTTCAATACTGCTCAGTTGACCACTAGCATCAAAACTTGCCACACCATAACGCTCTGGATCTTTTACATAATTACCAAATACAACAGCCACATTTTTTTGAGTCACTTTCTGTACTGCTTCTTCCAATAAATCAGAAAATCCAGCTCCATAAAAAATATTATCTCCTAAAACCAAAGCTACAGCATCATCCCCTATAAATTCTTCACCGAGAATAAATGCTTGTGCGAGACCGTCTGGGCTAGGCTGTACCTTGTACGAGATCGAGATGCCAAACTTACTTCCATCACCAAGTAAACGTTCAAAATTAGGAAGGTCATTTGGTGTGGATATCAATAGCACCTCTGTAATACCAGCTTCCATTAAAACAGAAAGCGGGTAATACACCATAGGCTTATCATAAATAGGTAAAAGTTGTTTACTGACTGCTAGGGTTAATGGATGTAATCTTGTTCCCGAACCACCCGCTAAAATTATTCCTTTCATTTGTTTTAAGTTATGTGGTTATGTAGTTATGTAGTTATGGTGTGATGAAGTTATGATGTGATGAAGTTATGATGTTGTTCATTATTTATTAAGCTAGGCTTTTAATTAATTTGGAGAGCATTCTTCTGATGTAAATGATTTTATCAAAGATTATTACTGTTTGTATTTCTTCTGGAACGTACTTTAATCGAATTGATATTTCAAATTGTGTTTCTAATTCTGAGAGTGAGCCCATTGCTATGTATAAGAAACGTGCAAATTCTTTTGAACCTTTTCTTCCAGCTCCTTCAGCTATGTTAGAAGGAATTGAAACTGCGCATCTTCTCATTTGACTTGTCAAACTATATATTTCTTCTTTTGGAAAATTTTTAGAGATAAAGTAGATGGTTTCTACGAGATCCATACTTTCTTTCCAAACGTTAGGGTCTTTGTGGCTTCTGACGTTCATAGGTGGTATTTAGTTATGCAGTTATGGTGTGATGAAGTTATGTTGTTAAGAGGGCTGGCCCATTATTAATGAGCTAAACACCATAACTTGTTAACTTCATAACACGTTAACAATTTATTTATACTGCCCATCATAATACTCTTGATACTTCCCTGAAGTCAGATGATTTAACCAAGTCTCATTTTCTAAATACCAGGCTATCGTCTTTTCTAATCCGCTGTCAAAAGTAAGAAAAGGTTTCCATCCCAATTCTCTTTCTATTTTGGAGGCATCAATGGCATATCTTAAATCATGACCAGGTCTATCTTTAACAAAGGTGATCAATTTTTCACTTTCCCCTGCAGCCCTATTCAAATGCTTATTCATTTTGGAGCAAAGTAATTTTACCAAATCGATGTTCTTCCATTCATTGTGTCCACCTATATTATAGGTCTCTCCTATTTTAGCTTTATGAAAAACAGTATCTATAGCTTTGGCATGATCTTCTACAAATAACCAATCTCTTGTATAATTCCCGTCTCCATAGACCGGTAATGGTTTTAAATTGATGATGTTATTAATAAAGAGCGGAATTAATTTCTCAGGGAACTGAAAGGATCCATAGTTATTAGAACAATTAGAGATCACAAAAGGCAACCCATAAGTTTCTCCGTAAGCTCTTACGAAATGGTCAGAGCTTGCTTTAGAAGCAGCATAGGGAGAATTAGGATCGTAAGAAGTATTTTCCTTAAAAAGCCCCGTTTCTCCGAGGGTTCCATAGACCTCGTCCGTACTAATATGGTAAAAAAGACCTTTTTTAAAGTCACTGTACATCTTAAAAGACTCTAATAAATTTATGGTGCCTAAAACATTAGTCTTTGCAAAAGACAACGGATCCTCAATAGATCGATCTACATGGGACTCTGCCGCTAGATGAATAACACTATCAAAATTATAAAGTTTAAACAACTTGTTTAAATCACTAGCATCTGTAATGTCTGCCTTTACAAAATTGTAATTAGAAGCCTGTTCCACATCTTTCAGATTCTCCAAATTTCCCGCATAGGTAAGCGCATCTAAATTGTATATATCGTAATTGGGGTATGATGTGACAAATAATCGAACCACATGTGATCCTATAAAACCAGCACCGCCAGTTATTAATATCTTCTTTCTATTCATTAAGGTTGGATTTTAGACCCGCTTTCGCGAAAGCGAGAGAAAAAAAGTTCTCTACAAAGTTAAAAATAATAATACGAGAGAGGCATTCTTTAGAATATTTACTTAAATCAACTATAAATAAAAACAACAATAAGACGTTAAATCACTGATAGACTGTTTGTTAAATCACTAAATAGAATGTGAGCCAAAAATCAACCACACATAAAACAGGCATTATTTATTAAAATTAAGATACTTAATGGGTGTTAAACTTAAGAATATATGTATATATTTGCGTTTGAAAGCAAGTTAAAAATATTATGAAAAAATTATTTACCCTTACAATACTGATCTGCGGTTTCTTATCAGTAGCGCAAACAGAAGATACTACCTCTTCAGAAACAAGTGAAAACGCAACATTCAAAAGATGGGCAATAGACGTAGGTGCTGGTGTTCATAAACCTACAAGACCTTTCGTTGACGGTTATGTTAGCACGCCAGATTTATGGCAAGCAGACTTAGGTCTTCGATATATGTTTACTAGAAGTTTTGGAGTTGGTTTGGAATTCGGTTACAACAACATTCAAAGTGATGCAGATTCTCCAGTAGATTTCGAATCTGATTATTACAGAGTTGGTTTAGAAGGTATCGTAAATTTAGGTGACTTTGTCAACTTAAAAAGCGCCTCTTCTAGATTTGGTATTCTTGGACATGGAGGTATAGGAGTAGGATTTCTTACTTCAAACAACCGTTCTTTATCAGATGAAACAGACCACCATTTGAACTTTACAGCAGGTATTACTCCTCAGTACAGAGTGACTAATAGCATTGCTATCTTTACAGACTTAACGATTATAGGTACCACTCGTAATGATTACGGATGGGATGGAGCTCAACTAGGTCCTGATGTAAGAGGTTTTGAAGGATTGATGATCAACGCATCAGTTGGTCTTACTTTCTACTTAGGTGAAGGAACTGATCCAGCAGATTTTGCAAAAGACCCAATGGAGGCTAAGGTAGATGATATCGCTGCTCAAATGGAAAAAATGGCTACTGAAAATGCTGATGATGATCAAGACGGTGTACCTAATTACTTAGACAGAGACAATACTACGGAAAGTGGTGTACGTGTTGACAGTAAAGGTCGTGCTATAGATATGAATAAAAACGGTATTCCAGATGATATGGAAAGCTCTTTAAATTCTCGTTATGCAAGCCAGTCTGATCTTCAAACTGCTATCAACGGTGCTGACGGTGCTAACCAAAACTTAATCAAGCAATTGATTAACGAAGGTTATGTAAATGTGTACTTTAGATTTAACAGCACAAAACCTACTACTTATTCTTTAGGAGCTATAAATACTATCGTTCAATACATGAAGGATAACCCAAGTGCTTCTGCAACTCTTACAGGTTTTGCAGACGAAATAGGAAGCCCTGAATACAACAAGACATTATCTGAGCGTCGTGCTAAGATGGTTAGTGATGTACTTACCGCTGCTGGAATTGACGCAAGTCGTCTATCCCAAAATGGTGACGGTGAAGATGCTTCTGTAGACAAGAACAGTTCTGAAGCTAGACAATTAGTAAGAAGAGTTACTTTTAGAGTAAACTAATCTTTCACTAACATAATATTAAAAAGGGTCGCTAGCGCGACCCTTTTTTTTTGCCCTATTTATAGCTTCTATCCCCTCTTTTTATTCAGTGATTGATCCTGTTTCCTAAATCATCCAGAACCCGTCCACAGTATCTTTTTTACAACCAAAGTCTAAACGTTTATAGAACAAGGCGTATACCCTCTTAAATAACGACAACACACCAACTAATTTGTATAAAGAAAGAACTCCTCTCTCCTAAAGCTAGTAACCATAACAATAGCCTAAGATTGATCTTCCAACCTTTTACCGCTTACCGCATTAGAAGTATCATTTTACACAGGTAATCAACAGTTCTAATTTGCTTATGATTAAATTAGTATTAGGGATATTAATTAGAAAGTGGCTACCGGATACAGTAAGCAAAAGCTATTCGACTATTTATACACCAACTTAAATACAAAGTCAAGGACATACGATTTCAATGCCATGACACAACCGTCATCTAAAACCTAAGTCTTACACATAGGCTGCTCTACTTCTACTAATACTTATAAAGTACAAGAAATAGATAGGGTACAAAAAACCCCTATAAAGCTGCGCTTTACAGGGGTTTTTACGATGAGCTATGCGGTACTTTCTATCGCATCAATCCACCACTTGTTTGAATCTCAACAACAGATTACCCTATTCTTTCTTTAAAAAGAGGCTGTTACTCCGTAGTCTTGTTTTTATTTGAGATGTAATCCACAACTTGGTCTTCTAACACCTTAAGTGGTAAAGCACCCTTAGTCAATATCACATCATGAAATTCCTTGATATCAAATTGATCTCCCAATGCTGCTTTAGCCTTCTCTCTTAATTCGAGTATTTTATTCATCCCCACTTTATAGGCGGTCGCCTGAGAAGGCATTACTATATGTCGTTCTACCATTTTTACCGCGTCGCTTTCTGCATTTGGGGTATGATCCACGTAATACATAATACCTTCTTCTCGAGTCCATTTTTTAGCGTGTATTCCAGTATCCACAACCAGACGACATGCTCTCCACAACTCCATGGCTAACCTCCCAAAATCACTATAGGGATCTTGATATTTACCGATTTCCTTAGGTATCTTTTCAGAATACAGTCCCCAGCCTTCTACATATGCTGTATAAAAGCTATGCTTTCTAAAATCTGGAATCCCTTCTAGTTCTTGAGCAATAGCAATTTGCATGTGATGTCCAGGAATTCCCTCATGAAAAGCCAGCGCCTCCATTTGGTAAGATGGCATCGCCTCCATATGATAAAGATTTGCATAATAAATTCCAGGCCTACTTCCATCCATAGCTGGCTGTTCATAAAATGCCTTTCCAGCGCTAGCCTCTCTAAAGGCTTCTACCGCTTGCACCTTGATATCTGCGTTGGGCTTTGTTAAAAAGAGCTCATCAAGATCTCCATTCATATCATCAATAATAGAAGTCGCCTTTTTAAGGTAAGCAGCTTTTCCTTTTTCATCGTCTGTATAATAGAATTGCGGATCTTCTCTCATAAATTTGAAAAAGTCTTGTAACGAACCTTCAAACTTGACTTTGTTCATGATCACTTCCATTTCTCTATGAATACGCGCTACTTCAGTAAGACCTAGTTGGTGAATCTCATCAGAGGTCATATCTGTAGTTGTAGTTCTTTTTAATGCAAATTCATAGAACTCTTCTCCTTTGGGAAGTTTCCAAACTCCATCTTCTGCTGTCGCTCGTTGTTGTTGATCTTCAAGCTTAGCAATAAGTGTTTGGTAACCGGTCTTTACTTCGTTTAAAAGAGCCTGTTTTACATCTGCTATAAGTTGTTTCTCTACTTCTTTAGACAATTTTAATGTGGCTATTTTTGCAGTAAAATCCTCGAATAAAGTACTGTTGTACTTGCTTTCTGTAAAGGGGTAACCATCAATTACATTTCTACTATCTTTTAAAACATGGGTAAAAACAAATCTCGGTATCACAATACCATTGGACTCCCGTAGTTTTAAATTTATAGATAATTGTTCAAAGAGCGGTTGTATGCCTTTTAACCTTGATATATACGCTCGAGCATCAGCAACATTATCAATCCTGTGCTGATTGATTAAAAACGCAGGAATTTCAGACTGCATGCCGTGCATTTGATTTACTGGATAGGTATATAACCGATAGTCAAAATTAGCGATCTCTTGTTTTTGCTTTTGATAATACAGATCATAACTTAATTTATCCTGACCTTCTAGAGGTTCCTTATCTATAGAGTCTCTTAAATATTCCAACCTTGATTCTGCTAACTTTTTAGACTCTAAATCGTATTCAGAAGAGATATCTGTCCAAGCACCATAATTCTCTTTACTTCCCATAGAAGTCTGCATTTGAGGATCACGGGCCAGATCCTTTTTAAACTGAACAGCAAGCCAGTCATTGAATTGTTTTGATATTTGTAAGGTATTCGCTTTCGCGGAAGCGGGACTTTTTTCTTCTTCTTTACAAGAAATAAGCAGCATCAAAGCTACTATAGCGAGGGTTTGTTTCATAGTGTTGTATTGAACTCTAAATATAAGCAACAAAAAAACCTATTCATATCAGAATCGGTTTTTAAGATATTCTTTAATGGAATGGACTATTCTTGCAAGCCCTTTCTCAACCAGGCTTCGTAAAGGTCTACTTCTGGAGTGTAGGAAATAGGTTGACCTATGTCATTTCCATCTTTATCTTTGATGACGTATAAAGGCTGTGCTGCAACTTGATAATTATTTTTCTGAAACTCCATCCATTTATCTCCTATGGTTCGCACTTTTTTTCCTGTCACCTCAGAAACGTATTGTTGCTCTTTAGGAAGTTTGTTTTTATCATCCACATAAAGCGAAATCAATACAAAATCGTTTTTCAACATATTTAAGATCGCAGGCTCGCTCCACACTCGTTCTTCCATCTTACGACAATTCACACATGCCCAACCCGTAAAGTCTAACAGAATAGGCTTATTCACTTCCTTAGCATAGGCGAGGCCTTCTTCATAATCATGAAAAGCTATAATGTCATGAACCGCTAGATGTGCACCTTCTGGTATCTCTAGATTGGCATCTAGTTTTGTGTATCCTACTCCATAAGGAGCTTCAGCATAATTTAATGGCGGTGGAAAACCGGATATGATCTTTAACGGCGCACCCCAAAGACCCGGAATCATATAAATGGTAAAAGTCAATACCACTAATCCTAATAACAATCTTCCTACTGATATGCTGGTGTCAGGACCATCATGTGGCATTTTAATTTTACCGAAAAGATATAAGGTGAGGCCACCAAAAATAGCAATCCATATCGTCAAAAACACCTCACGTTCTAAATAATGAGTTTGATAAACCAAGTCTGCAGCAGATAAAAATTTGAAAGCCAGCGCCAATTCTAAAAATCCTAAAACAACCTTTACCGTATTTAACCAACCACCAGATTTTGGTAGCGAATTCAACCATCCTGGGAAAATTGCAAACAATGCAAATGGTAACGCTATAGCTAGTGAGAAACCGAACATTCCAATCACAGGTGCTAGTCCACCTTTAGATGCAGCTTCTACAATGAGTGATCCTACTATAGGTCCCGTACAGGAAAAGGAAACAATCGCAAGAGCTAGCGCCATAAAAAAGATTCCAGCGATACCGCCTTTATTAGCTTTTTCATCTGCTTTGTTAGCCCAAGATTGAGGCAATGTGATTTCAAATGCTCCTAAAAAGGAAGCTGCAAAAACCACTAATATCAGGAAGAACGCCACATTAAAATACACATTGGTACTGAGCTGGTTCAAAGATTCTGAACCAAAAATGGCGGTAACGACCGTACCTAAAAGTACGTAAATAACGATGATAAAAACGCCGTAGAGTATCGCATTAGAAATACCTTTTGCTCTGTTTTTACTTTGCTTCGTAAAAAAGCTTACCGTAAGCGGTATCATAGGAAAAACACAAGGAGTGAGCAATGCGGCAAATCCTGAGATAAATGCAACAATAAAAATAGTCCAAAGACTGCGGTCTTTTTTCTCTTCTTTTTCTTCTAATTCTTGATCAGTTTTTTTTTTTACATCCTGCTCTTTTGGAGCTCCTTCTTTTTCATGAGCTTCTTTAAATGGAATAGACGCTACTTCTGGAGCCATGGACAGCATAGGATCCTTTTCTTCATCCAGATACTTTTCAATGAGGTCAGCAGCGGTAGGTGGAACGGCAGCGGTAGGATCTAACTTAAACGTAAGTGCAACACCTTTAGGTCGTAAACATCGTTCTTCATCACAAGTCATAAAAAACACTTCGGCGATTAGGTATTTTAAATCTGTATGGAGAACTTTAATTTTTTGTTTAAAAACCGCTGCGTCAGAGAATTGGTACACATTAAACTCCCATACTGGGGAATATTCTGCATAAGAACCGGTTTCTTCATTAACACCTAGCAATTCTATTTGATCTTCTACCCCATAAAAACTCAAGGTGGTGGCCACTGGCCCACTAATATCTGGAGATGTAGTTTGTGAATACAAATGCCATCCCGGCTCTATAACAGCAGTAGTAGTCAACTCATACTCTTGATCTGATATTTTTTTTACATCGGTAGACCAGGAAGTAGGGTCTTGCTGAGCGGTTAATTGTAAAGCAATCAAGGCTGTTAATGCAAATAGAAGCTTTCTCATAAGTCTGAGGTTATTTCAATTATAGATTTGGTTATACTCGTAATTTTGTGGTGCTTGCTAGCTCTTATGCCTACCAGCCATAATATAGTGCTACCGCTAGTCAATACTACTGCTTTTTCTCGTTCTAAAGAAGGAATTTTGTGGTCAGTTAGTAAATCGCTTATCAATTTACTACCCTTCATTCCATAAGGCTGCATGCGATCTCCATGTTGCCAGTTTCTCACTACAAAAGGATATGTTAATCCCTCTGCATCAAGGAAAATTTTATTGTTGGAATTAGTTGACTTTACATATGTCAACGGGTCATCTACTGCTATGGTTTTGAACTCTAATTGGTGTCCATCAAACTTAACCGTTTCCATGGATTGGTGAATTTTGGTATCAATAGGATTCCGATCTGCTACCCTACTTAAAACCAACACTTCTCTCTCTTTCGTAAGTCTCCTGCTGCCTGACGGAATACTTTTACCATTATCAGCATCCAGTAGTTCTAACGCGTCGGGGAGGTTAAAGTGGTGCTCTTTTAGAAGTTCAAAGAGGTAGGCTTCTGGCTTTACAGTAGCTTTTAATTTCTCGATAGAAATCTCTAGGTTGCCTAGAATTGTTTTTGTTCCGCTTTCGCGAAAGCGTGCCACCTCAACATCTAATAATAATTCTGAATCTTCCAAGTAATTCAACGTATTGCAAAAGTTACCTTTCAAATGTGGTAAAGCCTCATGAAGCAAAGGAATCACCTCCTGCCGCAGTTGATTGCGTACGTATTTAGTAGTGCTATTGCTGCTGTCTTCACGCCAATTGATCTTATTTTCTAAAGCAAAATCACTGATCTGACCGCTGTTAAAAACCAACAAAGGTCTCGCAATAATCCCATTGCGCTCTCTAATTCCAGTCAGCCCATGAAGGCCGGCGCCACGGCCTAAATTGATCAAAAAAGTTTCCAATTGATCGTCTAGGTGATGGGCTACTAACACTTGTTTGATCTGATGGCTAGCCGCTATGCTCTCAAAAGCTTTGTACCGCAAATCTCGAGCGGCCATTTGAATAGAAATACCTCTAGACAACGCCATTTTCTCTGTTTCAAATGACTCTATATAAAGCTTGCAATCCCATTGGTTTGCTAGACCTTCTACAAAAATTTGATCGGCATCACTTTCTGCTCCTCTTAAATTAAAGTTACAGTGTATCAAATCAAATTTAATATCCAATTGATCAAGTAAATGGGCTAATACTGTGCTGTCTTTGCCTCCACTTATCGCAATAGCAATAGGAACCGAAAACAGTTCTGGAAAATGAGTGCTGATATGATTTTTAAAAGCTGCTAGCATAGGACAAATTTAATCAAAGCAAATGCCTTGGAGTGCAAGTACTTCAATTAATGCTCGCGCTTTAAGAAAACACTCCTCATATTCTTTTTCTGGAATGGCAGCTGCGGTGATAGCACTACCAACCGAAAAAGAAAGAGCGTTCCTTTTTTCATTATACAATATTGTACGTATGACTACATTAAAATCAAAGTCATTTTCTGGAGTGAAATAACCTATCGCCCCACTGTATAAACCTCTTTTAAAAGATTCGTTTTCTTCAATGATTTCCATAGCACTTATCTTAGGTGCTCCTGTCATGCTTCCCATAGGAAAAGTGGTCTTGATCGCATCTATAGCTGAATATTTTTGATCCAGCTCTGCCATTACTGTGCTGATCATTTGGTGTACTTGCTTAAAGGTATAGATTCCGAAAAGTTCCGCCACTGCAACACTTCCTTTTACCGCTGTTTTAGAAAGGTCATTTCTCACTAAGTCAACGATCATCACATTTTCAGATCGTTCTTTAGGGTCGTTAAAAAGCAACTCTTTAAGGGATTCATCTTCTGCTAAGTCAGTAGATCTTTTTGCAGTGCCTTTGATAGGCTGGGATATCAACTGGTTTCCAGTCTTTTTTAAATAACGCTCTGGACTAGCACTAATGGCATAATAAGAACCAAATCTGGCATAAACAGCAAATGGCGGCTCACTAATGCTGTTCAAATCATAAAAAGCCTTTTGTGTATCTAACGCGACATCTTGAGCATAAAATTGTGTGCAAAAATTAGCTTCATAAATATCGCCTCTATGAATATGATTGAGGAATTTTTGGGCTTTTTCTAGGTAGGCTTCTTTAGAGTCTTTGGCTTTTAGGATCCCCTTTTGAGAACGTATTTTTGGATCAGAAAAAGAATGATCTTGTATTTTTTGAATTAGTTTTTCAGCTGCTTTCTGTGAAGTGATAAAGGAATAAAGCTTTACTTCTTTATCTGAAATTTCAAAAACCAACTCTGGAATAAAAAAGCATAAATCAGGGAAATCTAAGAGATCCTGATGTGTGCTCTCTAAGTTTTCCAATTCATTCTTAAGATCGTAACCTAAAAAGCCAAACATCCAGTCTTGGTTTGCTGTTCTAAAGGCGTCCAACTCTTCTAGTGCAGTACCACTTTTAGATGTTATACGATCTATAGCCCCTACTCCTATTAACGTAGCATAAGAATCATATTTTAAACTACCATGATTGCTCTCTAAGTATACCAGATGGTTTTCAGCATCATAAAACGACAGTAATTTCTTCTTAAAACCTGCAGAATTAGCTGACTTAAAAGTATGAGTCTCTCTTTGCTTCATTGTAAAACAAAGGTAAGATTTGAATGTAAAGCAATGAGTTAATCTTTAATAAATATTTGTTTGATTTGACATGCCCACTATTAGTGTTATTATATTCTAGATCAATTCTGTTTATGAGTCTTATCCTACTATTTCCTAAAACGTATACTGAATACTACCGCGTATAAACAATGGTGTTCCAGGAGTAAAATGAATTTCTTCTACAGATTGTGTTTCATTAGCCAGTCTGGATTCTGTAGCAAATTGGGTTTCATTCCATGCCAGGTTAAACAGGTTTTGTACCGCCATTCCCAATCTTAAGCTTTCAGTCATATCATAGTTCACATTGAGATCTGCAACAAAGTAGCCTTCTGCTACAATACTGTTATCCTCATTTGCTGCTCGATCTCCTATGTAACGGTAACGCAATCCCGCATTGAACCTCTTATAATCTTTTAAGCTTATTCCTCCGGTAGAGGTCAACTCTGGTGCTAAGGGTATGTAATTAGCAGCATCTGGCTCGTTAATAGCTCTGGCATGTGCATAATTCAAATTGCTATCTAAAAACACATAATCAGACAATTGGTATTTAAAACCAAGATCAAAACCATACCGTTGTGTTTCTCCACTAGGTTCTACAATTCCTGCATCTCCTACATAAACAAATTCTTGTTCTAAGAACAAATACCAAAGTGCTCCATTGATAATAAGATTGTCGCTTGCTTTCCAGATAGTTCCAAGATCAGACCCATAAGACTTAGGTAAGATATCCTCAGCTCCATTCTCTAGAACAACTCTTGTATCATTGCTGTGCAAACCTATACCATTACGCAGGTATACCTTTACATTATCGTTCACCTCATAGTTGAAATTCAATTTAGGAAGGAGCGCATTTGCTGTTTGAGACTGCGTGCTATAGATTGCTTCCAGCGCGTCTTTATAGTTGAACTTGAATCGCTCCAATCTCAGGCCCGCATCGATCAAAAGATGGTCTATATATAATTCTGCTCCGACAAATAAAGAGGAGTTGGTCTCATTGATATCTCCCAGCTGAATGTTCTCTAGAGTTTCTCTTCTATTTAAGGTTCGTGATAAACCAGAAGCATCTGTTCTATCGTTTCTCCATCCCAGTCCAGCTTTTAGATCTAGCCTATTATTTCTCAGTTGAGTTTTATAATCGTAAGCAACCTTAAAGCCTGCAAGGTTTCTGGATTCTTGTTGTTTGATTTGGTCTCCATTAATAGGATCTTCTAAAAAGAAGGTGAAATTAGAATAAAGTAAAAAGTCATAATGGGAATAAAATACGGTCGTTTGCAATTGCTCGTTATCGCTCAAGTCCATATCGTAATTAAGAATGATATTAGTTCTAGAAGTAGCCCCCCCTTCTGTGTCATCTATCGCTCCAAAACGATTGATCAAACCACTATCTACTGCACGCTGCGGAATCTGACCACTAGCATCCCATTCACTGTCAAAATGAGAAAGACTCAGGCTTAATAAATTACCGTTATTTGAAGTATGGTGTAATTTTCCAAAAAGATTGACGCGATCAAAATTTTGCGGACTGTCAAAGGCGCCATCAAAGGTTAAATATTCTGTCGCTATATATGCCGTAGTATGAGAGTTATCTACTAATTGTACCATTCCTAAATAACGTTGGTGATTAAAATCGCCTATCTCTACTCCTATTTTGTTTTCGTCAAGGTAGCTTTTAGTTCGAAAATCTACATGTCCAGCAGTGGCAAAGTTCCCTACACTTTCATCATAACTTCCTATCCCGTAAGATATGTTGTTTACGGTTTCAGGAATCAGAAAATGAAGATGTGCATAGCCCTGGCCATGTGCATGAGAGACCATATTTACTGGCATTCCATCCACGTTGATCGCGACATCTGTACCGTGATCAATATCAAAACCTCTAAGGAAAATTTGTTCTGCTTTTCCTCCTCCGGCATGCTGACCTATAAAAAGTCCTGGAACTGTTCTCAGGAGTTCTTGAGAAGAGCTTACCGGGTTTATTTGCAAATCGACGTTTGCGAGTACGTTAAGAGTTTCTACATCATTGGTTATGGTAATAGCGTCCAAGTCTAAGGATGCTGGAATCATCGTAATTTGTAAGACCTCTTTAACATTAGTAATAATAAAGGAACCTGCTTCATAACCTATATGAGAAAACCTCAACTCTTCACCTTTTTCTGCGTTATCGATGGCAAAAAAACCTTTGGAGTTGGTATGGGTATGATCAGCAGAAGCCATGTGCAACACATAGACGTCTTTTAATGGTTGCCCGTTTGGATCTGTTATAAAGCCAGAAATACTATGAGCCAAAAGAATTGGTGAAAAGAAGAAAAAAGCAATGGTTAATACCGCTTTCGCGAAAGCGGAATAAGAAAAATTAGTAGGCATTATTTTGATAATTTAGTTGCACTACTTACGTAACTGCCACTAAAATCGGTTTTAAATTAAATGTTAAAAGCAGACACTTCAACTATAAAGTATTGTAAATCAGGTGTTGAATCCGTTTATAATGTAAAAAAAGCCGACTCATAAATGAATCGGCTTTAGAAATTATGATGTAATGAATATTACACGTGCAATGCTCTGTCTCCAGTTGCAGCAAGCGCTGCTTCTTTAACAGCCTCTGCATAAGTAGGGTGCGCGTGAGACATTCTTGCAATATCTTCTGCACTAGCTCTAAATTCCATAGCAGTAACAGCTTCAGCAATAAGATCGGCAGCTCTGGCTCCTATCATGTGTACTCCTAAAACCTCGTCTGTAGTTTTATCTGCAAGAATTTTAACTAATCCGTCGATATCTCCAGAGGCACGTGACCTTCCTAAGGCACGCATAGGAAAGGATCCTGCTTTAAATTCTATTCCTGCTTCTTTTAATTCTTCTTCTGTTTTACCTACACTGGCTACTTCTGGCCAGGTATAGATTACGTTAGGGATCAAGTTGTAATTGATATGTGGTTTTTGACCAGCAATCACTTCTGCAACAAAAACTCCTTCTTCCTCTGCTTTGTGCGCTAGCATGATACCGCGTACTACATCTCCTATCGCGTAGATATTAGGTACATTAGTTTGCATATGATCGTTGACTTCTACCTGACCTCGCTCATTGATCTTAACACCAGCTGCCGTTGCATTTAGTTTATCTGTATAAGGACGTCTTCCAACAGAAACTAGGCAGTAATCACCTTCAAAGCTAACTTCTTCTCCTTTTTTGTTTTTGGCCGTTACAGTAACCTTATCTCCATTGCGTTCTACTTTATTTACCGCGTGAGAAAGGTGGAATTTCACTTTTTGTTTTTTAAGAACCTTCATCAATTCTTTAGAAAGGGTCTTATCCATCACTGGAGTAATGCGGTCCATATATTCAATAACCGTTACCTCAGCTCCTAGTCTTTTATATACTTGGCCTAGCTCAAGACCTATCACTCCGCCACCGACGACGATCATGTGTTTAGGAATCTCTTTAAGGGATAATGCTTCTGTAGAAGTGATGACTCTTTCTTTGTCAAGAGTTATAAAAGGAAGGCTTCCGGGTTTTGAACCAGTTGCAATAATGGTATTGATTGCTTCAATAGTTTCTGATTTCTCCCCGTCTATTTTAATATGGGTAGCATCGACAAAAGACCCCATACCTGTAAAGACATCGATCTCGTTCTTTTTCATCAAATATTGCACACCATCGCATGTAGTATCTACCACTTGCTGTTTGCGAGCAATCATTTTTTCAAAATTAATTTTTATCTCTCCCGGAATCTCAATACCGTGTTCTTCAAAATGCTTTATAGCATCATCATAATGATGGGAAGAATCAAGAAGTGCCTTGGAAGGAATACATCCTACATTGAGACAAGTCCCACCTAAGGTGTTGTATTTTTCTATAATGGCAGTTTTCATGCCTAGTTGTGCACAGCGTATTGCGGCTACATAGCCACCAGGTCCTGAACCTATTACTGCAACATCATACTTACTCATAAGAGTTGGTTTTTATTATATAATTAAGTCTTAAAATCAATTAAACATAAAGCCCAATTGATAATACAAAGGTACTAAAGGAAGGCTTATTTATGTATTATTTAGGGCATAATTGTACCTTGCAAGGCTTATTGTTTAGCCTGCTCCTTTTATTAATAAAATTATTTCTATTTATCAGAAACCTCTTTTTTTTGATAAGGTCGTATAATCAATCGCGCTGCTCTATCAAAATTGAAGTAGTTATAGACCCAATTTAGAAATACGACTAACCTGTTCCTTACTCCTACTAAGAAATACAGATGTACGCCCAGCCAAGTTATCCAAGCTAGAAAACCACCTAAAGTAAACGACTTGATATCTGCAACTGCTTTGTTTCTTCCTATGGTAGCCATGCTGCCTTTGTCAAAATAAGAAAATTCCTTTAGCGGTTGCTCCAGAAGTAAACGTTTGAAATTCTTGAGCAGTAGCTTGCCTTGTTGAATAGCAGGTTGTGCCACTTGAGGGTGACCCTCGGGATATGCAGGTGTTTTCATTAAGGCGATATCTCCTATAGCAAAAATATTTTCATAACCTTCTACTCTATTCATGCGATCTACCAGAAAACGTTGGGATTTTTGGTCCACACTTTGCTCCCGTATTCCATTTATAGGATTTCCAATAACTCCCGCACTCCATATAAATGTGAGTGCTTCAATTTTTAAATCTGTGTTGGTTAAAACGGTTTCTTCTTTATAGTTCTTAACCATGACGTTAAGATGAATGTTTACCCCTAGTTCTTTTAAGTATTTTTCGGCCTTTTGAGATGCTTTCTCACTCATACTTACGAGCACTCGACTTGCGCCGTCTAACAAATGGATCTCCATATGATCTGGATTCAAGTCTGGATAATCGTTAGGGAGCACTCCTTTTTTGAATTCGGCAAAGGCTCCTGCTAATTCCACTCCAGTAGGCCCAGCTCCAGAAAGCACAATACGCATCAGCTTCTTTTGTTCTTCTGCATCGCTAGTCAAGGTTGCCTTCTCTAGATTTTGAAGCATGTAACTTCTTATATTGAGCGCCTGAGGAACACTTTTCATTGGTAAAGAAGTTTCTTCTAGTTCTTTGTTTCCAAAAAAATTGGTTTTAGTTCCTGTCGCCATGACTAGGTAATCAAAAGTCACCTCTCCTATAGAGGTTTTAAGGGTCTTCATGACCGGCTCTACGGACTCTACTTCAGCCAGTCGAAATATAAAATTAGTACCATCATTTACCAATCCTCTTAATGGGAAAGCTATAGAATCAGGTTCCAGACCACTAGTCGCCACCTGATACATCAACGGCTGGAAGTTGTGGTAATTATGACGGTCGATAAGGACAACTTGAAAGTTTTGTTTGGTTAGCTTTCGCGAAAGCGTCACACCTCCGAAACCGCCGCCCACAACAATGACTCGTGGTAAATCTGAATGTGGTATATTCATGTTATTGTCTTTTAACAAATATAATTTTTAGGAGGTGATTTATAGAGCCATTAACATTCTTTTCTTACTGTGAAGAAAACTTGGAGTTTTGATTTTTTATGATTTCTTTTCGTGGTTTTCTTTGGAAGTATTTTCATGTTTCCCTTGGGCTGCTTTTGATAGCTTTTTTGCGATGAACAAACATTTCACCTCCTAAAAGTAATCGTCATATTAAATCCTTCGAGTGAAGTGTAACGTTTCTGAAAAACAGATGACTTATATAGCAACCATACCATCAAAAAGTGAGTAAGAAACTCGAAGAAGAATTTGTAAAACTACTGGATGAGAATCAGAATATAGTGCATAAAATATGCCGACTGTATACTAATGATCAGCATGCACATAACGACCTTTTTCAAGAAGTAACCGTGCAATTATGGCGCGCGTATCCCAAATTTAGAGGCGATTCTAAATTTAGTACTTGGATGTATAGAGTGGCTCTGAATACGGCTATTACCCTCTATCGCAAATCTACCAGAAGAGTAAAAACTCAAGATTATGAGTCGGTACAATTTAAGATTGAAGACCGTCAGGAAGATGACGAGCAAATGGAGCAGCTCACATTGCTTTACGGAGCCGTAAAACAATTAAACGATATAGAAAAAGCATTGGTTTTTTTATATCTTGAAGATAAAAATTACAAAGAAATAGCCGAAACCATGGGGATCTCTGAAGTAAATGCTAGAGTGAAGATGAACAGGATAAAAACAAAATTAACTAACATTATTAATCCATAAAAATCATGGATCAACTCGATATATTAAAACAAAACTGGCAGTCACAAACTAATAACTCGCCTCGATTTACTAAAGATCAACTCACGGGATTGCTAGCAAGAAAATCTTCAGGAATAGTGAAATGGCTGTTTATCATCGCCATGATAGAATTTGCCGTGTTTATAGTTTTGGGAATAGTTTCCCATTTTTATAACCAGGATAGCAATATCGATGTTATAGGACTGATGGGAGAACCTTTTTATTACGGTTCTACCCTATTGCATTATGTAGTTATTTTTACATTCATATACCTTTTCTACCAGAATTATAAAAATATTTCAACCTCGCAACCTACAAGAAGTCTTATGAAAAATATTCTCAAGACGCGTCGCACCATGAAATGGTACATCTGGTACAACTTGATTTATATATTGGTAGTAGGAATGATAGCTACCGTAATGGTGATCCCTAAAGATCCCAATATAACTAAACTCTTAGCAACTCCTAAAATGGCTGGGCATGAGACGGCGTTCTATCTGATCGCCTTAGGAGCTTCCTTTGTGGTATTCTTGGTTATTTGTGTGGTTATGTATTTGATCTATCAATTGATCTATGGTATTTTACTGCGCAAATTGAAACGCAATTACAATGAATTGAAGAGAATGGAAGTTTAAATATTTTATGAAAGAGCAAAAAAAATGCGGCCTTTGGCCGCATTTTTTTTTAAACCTAATCGTTTAAAAATCTTCTTAGAACTTATAACCTACTGATAAGTGAACAGTTCCAGGAAGCTGGCTTCTGTTTACACCGTCTGTTTCATTGTCTATTATGTCAGAAAAACCGTAGGTAAAGGTTCCTTTAAAATATAAGTTATACTCTTTTAAATCATAACCAAACCCAGCAGTACCTGCAAAGTTAGTATTGACCGTATTTTCAATCTCCACAGCATCCCCGTCACCTATAGATTGTTCTCCTTTAAGTAAAAAACCTATTTGTGGACCGAAGTGAATACTAAAATTTTTGTAAGCATAATATTTGAATTGTAAAGGCACATTGATATATTGTAATTTTACATCTGTAGTAGACCCTAATAAATTATCAAATTCTTCTCCCTCTACAGAATACAACAAACTACCTTCATAAGACCATTTCTCAGCAAATGCTAATTCGGCAACGCCACCTATATGGAATCCTAGTCTATTATTTTCAAAACCGTCGCCTCCTAAGTTATCGATTTTTGAAAAGTTAACACCTCCTATAACACCATAGGAAAAATCTTGAGCCGTTACTGTAAACGTTGCTAGAAATAAAGCAATTAAAGAAAGATAAATAGTTTTCATTTTTTTTGTTTTTGGTATGCATGTCAAATATATAAAAATGCTTTT
>Ga0307980_1000278_pt1 | contig 25044 bp, 21 predicted proteins | sample OrgLakmetage1060_FD_201817 | JGI IMG/M metagenome (GOLD analysis project Ga0307980, IMG submission 201817) | Saline water microbial communities from Organic Lake, Antarctica - #1060 | ecosystem: Environmental > Aquatic > Non-marine Saline and Alkaline > Saline | place: Antarctica: Organic Lake... | reverse complement strand
TCCGATCCAAGTCCAAAACCAGCGAGGGGCTGATAGCCAACGTTGGTGAATTGGTCTCTGGGGAAGAGCGCGGATATGCATTCGTGCTGGACTTTGCAGCCTTTGACAAGGACTATGCCGCCACAGTACTGGTGCAGGTAAATGTCACTGCGGAAAACGCCCTCACCGGTGAAATCATCCAGGAAAGAAAATCAATTGAGTTTGAGATTGCAAGCCCAATTGATTATGTAGCACCAGAGCTGGATGAGGATGTTGTTGCCGAGATTGCTGTCTTCCAGATGGCACAGATCAAAGAAAGATCTGCGGAGGCAGCTCGCTCCGGTTCTTTCGATGAAGCAAGAGAGCTATTGCAATCAGCTCAGGGCGACACATCAAGGCTGCTGAGCGAACTGGACAGAATGTCACCTCGCGTCAGGATGCGAGTCCTGGCAGAAAACCGCGAGCTAGCTGACCTGCTCGGCTTCACAGATCTCGAGCTATCAAAGCGCGTCACCGAGTCGAGCTACCGCTCTTCTCGATCCAAGCAAAACCCTAGAGACAGAAAGTAAGGAGTAGCCATGGAGTTCGCTATTACATCCCCCAAGGGGGGATACGGTCACAACGGTGACCTCTGGAGTGAGATTCTCCCCGGCCTATGGATGGGCGGAACCTCAGATCGATCACAACTTGGTCATGTCGAGCAAGTGCCTGAGATAACAAACTTGCACTTTGACACGGTTGCAACCCTCTACGCCTACGCGCTTCCCGTTGACTGGTATGTCAAGGAAATCCGCCTTGGCTTCTATGACCACGACCAGGTGGACCTAGATCAGCGAGACATTGACCAGGCAGTGAGCTCTATCTTCTCTGACTGGAAAGCAGGCAAGCGGGTACTCATCCGCTGCCAAGCCGGCTGGAATCGCTCCGGGCTAATCACAGGCCTGGTGTTGATGAGGGAGGGCTACTCAGCAAATGAAGCAATTGAGCTCATTCGCACTCGGCGCTCGCTAAATGCGATCTGCAACCAGACATTCGAGCAATACCTAAGAGATCAGGAGACCAGCGATGTGGGTATTCACTAGCACCGGCTTTGTCAGTGCCGTCAGGAAGAATGACAGACCAGATGTTGTCACGGTGCGCTCAAGGGACCGAAAGTCCCTTGAGCCACTAACCACCAAGGCAGGAGTGGACATCAAGATCTCACCCTTCGGCGACTACCCCTACCGGGCCTTCATCAAACCAGATCTCTTCACTGAATGGGTTGCTGAGCAAGCCAGCGCCATTGACTATGACAACTTCAAAAACCAAGTCGCCAGAACCAGGGGCTATGGCTTTGTGCAGTCACTGCATAACGTTTGGGTCGCAATGCTCGGTGCAGAAGATGCTTCGAGGGCAGAACTCAAAAACATGTAGGGTGCAAGGTTTGAATGAGATGGCCGGCGAGATGTCTATTGGCGGAAAATCGCTCCATGTGCTTCGCAGGGTTGAGCCCAACTTGCTGCCAACGCTGAATCAGAATCTATCGATAACTTCAAGAGTTGAGGGCGCCCGTGTGACGGCTTTACCGTCTGGTTCGCGATGAAAACGGACATACGCCGTTCTCTTTTCTTTTGGCCCCTCCATGCTGTAGTCAAAGACTTTCCCAATGGTTCGGTCCTTAGTCGATAGCAATCTTGAGCCAAGGGGAAAATCTTGGGCAATCTGGGTGAAGTCGTGCTGCTTTTTTGCTTGCTTGGCAACTTTAACTTGAATAGCAGGAAGACGGACCAGACCCTCCCTGACCTTCTCGTCCAAAAAAAGTCCGACCTCTTGGTACACAAGCTCCGAGAAGGACTGCAGCTCCTTCGTGTCAAGATCTGCCCCAAATCTTTTGGCTCGGTCGGCGAGCCTCTTCTTCACTGCTTTGGCATCGTATTCGGGAAACTTTTCCAGGAAGTCATTGAGATTGTGAGAGTGCTTGTTCGCATTACAAGGCCTGCAAGAAAGAACCAGATTTCCATACATGTGCAAGCCACCACCGCCTTTGCTAATTGGAACAAGGTGGTCAACATCGAAATCGTTACCCACAACTTCCTTGCCGCAGTAGGCGCACTTTCCATTAAATTCGGAAAGTAGGCTGTCCCGGATTTTCTTGCCCCGAAGAGAGCTTGGAGCAAGCCCCAGAACTTGTAAATCTCGATGCTCACCTATTGCTGTGAGCATTGAACGCACAAACTGATTTGCTGCTGACTGCCTGTTTGCCATGAATTCCCCGATTATCTAACTGGGAATCAATCTACAAGACTTGCTAGTGGCCGGGAAAGGGGCAGTCTCGCGACACCCATGACCAGACCACAACCGGGTAACTCGATAAGCTCCTGAGACTTTTAGAAACTCTAGGCGGATGATAGAGGCCGGCCATAACTTGAGTGAGTGCTCGGACTTGAGAGCGCCGCGATCATCTGGCTTCGATCCGGAGCAGATCATACTTTGATCTAAAAGTACGTCTCTGGACAGCCTTGCTCTCGGTCGAAGCTCTCTCCGCACCAACACGACGCGTAGCCACGCCCCACTATTGCAAGTAGGTCCATCCCTAGCGCTGGAGTATGTTGGCGCTCATCCCAGTCAGGAGTGAATGTCACTCCAAAGCTGGGCTCCCCCAAAAAGGCTGTTAATTCCTCTCCTTGGAAACCCGCTTCCCTGAGAAATACTTCTCTGAGGATTCTTTCAATCGCAAAATCTTCTTCCAAAGCAGGCTCATAATCGTCACCCCCTTCGGCCACGGGGACCTCTTTGACAACTCCTTTAGTAGGTTTCTTACTTGTCTTTTCTCCGCCCAGTTCTCGGTCTGGGCTTTGAAGGAAGTCATGTTTCGGGTAGCCCTTCTCTCGAATTTCATGAATCAGGCCCAAAACTTCCTGGTGGCTCTTTCTCAGTAAGTTCGGGAATTCTCGATTCAACGCACTCGAAACTACTTTTAGAACTGCCCCTATTAAGTTCTCTTCATCCGCCCAAGACCCTTGGACGGGTATCGGGCTGTTCAAATCCCCGGCTATGGTATCCGTGAAGCCCAAAAGCTCATCAGAGCCAGGCTCGCAAGATTCAATGATTCCTAAACAGCTAGGCGTGAGTAAGTGGTCCTCTTTCGACAGCAATGCACCAAAGCGAAGCCCCCCTTCCCTCGCGAGACTCAATGAGCTGTCAAGGAAGGATTTGACTTCCAAAAAGCTACTTGCCGAGATGCTTATGTATCGTGACAAAAGGCGAGCTTCGGTGACTTGTTCCTTGGATTTGGATGGCACGCAGAAAATGACTGTCAGTTTGCCCGGCTCAATCTCTGGAGAGCTTGCTAGGTCCTCCACCAAGCGCATCAAGTAGCTGGGCACGAATGCAGTTACCAGAGTTACATCATGACCGGCAGCTAGAGCCGGCAAGAGAAGTTGATCGGAGAAATGAGCCTCGTCCGAATAGACGGGTTGCGTGACGAGTTCCCGAAGCTGTTTCATTGCTCTTACCTGAAGCGAGTCACAAGAACGTAAGTAGCCCAGTCGACGAAGAATTCAGTTCTGGCATCCACCCCAGCTTCTCCCCAACTGGTGTCGATAGTGTAATTGATCTCTACGTTCGCCTCGTCCAGGGCCTCTTGAATCTGCGTGCGCATTACAGGGTTGAGTTTGTCAAGAAGGTCGCATGACTTTGTGATGAAGACATCTGACTGGTTGTAGTAGTTCTGATTGATCTTTTCAATTGGCTTGATAGTGCCAGCCCAGCGATTGTCTGGTGGAGATAGAAGTGTCAAGTTCCCGATCCTATGAACCCATTTCTCTTGGACAAGCGACTTAGCCATAATGTGGTCAATGTCCCAACCGTGATTCTCGGAAGGAAGTCGTCTTGTCCTCATAAGCTCCACGGCGGAGAAGTGCTTGGAAAGCTCAAGATTGAGTAGGGCAAAAAGTGCTCGAATCCTCTTCCTATCACTCGCGTTTTCGTAACTCCAAGCCCGGATGTTTTCTTTAAGCGCTGATTCCAAGAGCTCAACTGGATTTTCTGCTTGGAACGCTTTTGTCTGGTAAATACTGTCAAGGGCTGAAGGATCTGCATCCTTGGGCAGTTTAAGAACAGCATTAGCCCAGGCTGGAACGATTGTCTCGAAGCTTTGAGTACGCTCTTGGGCGAAAATGTAGAGAAGCGCTCGATTCGCAACTTGGAGGCCTAATTTGTGCATCGTCTCCGGCTTCTCCAAATGCATTCCCGCGAGTAGAACTGAGTAATGCTGGACCGAATTAAGTTCGTATGGAATGTGCAACTGAGTCACAAGCACAGGAGTTGGCTCAATCCAGTCCTCCACCTCACCGGCTGGGATCATGGTCTGTGACGAAGCTAGTTTTTTGAGAGCTGTTCCCTTTATCGGTAGGGTTCCAGCAAAATCGAGCGCATCTACGGTCCCTGCATCGATGAGTTTTGACCAATGGTCGACTAGTCCGTCATAAGTGATCTTGTTGCCAGTGTCTATGCTGGCCAGCATTCTGAGCAAAAACTTTGGATCCTGAAGCCTGGCTTTGCCAGTGCCGTTGAGCTCTTTCGCCATTTCAAGCCAAGCATCTGAAACGGCATCGAATTCCTGATCCTTAACATTCATAAAAATGATGTTCTTTATCAGATCAGCGCTGCTTAGAACCATTCCGCGGTTGTTGATTCGGTCGTAGACTCTCAGGGCCTCTACCTGATCATCAAGGGTCAGCACTACCAACTTAACAGACTTGATGATTTTCCCGATAGCTGCCATGAATTTGTCCTTGGCAAACACTTCCTCTGTTTTTAACCTTCTGTAAATGTATTGAGCTGCCTCAACTAGATTCCGTTCGCTCTTGGTTGCATCGAAACTCAGGGAGAGAATGTCGTCGCCATCTGCGTCGTCCAGCAGAGTCCAAGAATGGATTGTCCGAATTACTTTGTCCGCTTTCGGATTATTCATTATGACGCGACTCTTAAAGTCAACGCCAATGGTGCCTGCGTTTATACAGCCGTTTATCTTGGCGGCAAGGTCTATGTGCGCAGCATTATTAGGGTCAATAAGGCTGTTGTTTCTAACGAACTTTAGGGCAACCATTAGAAAAATGGATAGTGTCAAGCTTCGCTGCTGCCCATCGATTATGAGGTGCTCCGGACCGTCAGCTCCTTCACAGAGAATTACGGATCCCATCAAGTACTCTTCCGCACTTGTGTTCGAGACGAAGGTTTGAAGGTCTTCCAGAAGTACGCCAACCTGGCCCTCGTCGCTGGCATCCCAGGAATAATCTCGTTGCCAGCTGGGAACTCTAAGAAGTGAGTGATCCGTGAAATAGGAGAAGAGGTTTAGAACGGGTACTCGACCATCTTTAACTTTAAGCATGAACTTATTCCAACCATCCAGAGCGGAGGGTTACCCAATTTGTGCCATTTGCACCTCACATGCAAACCCCCGCTTCAGAAGTTTAGCACCCCAATATTCATTGGCGATGGCCGATTACATCGCTGATAGTGACATGGGCTTGAGTAATCTCAGAGGGCCTTAGGGTCAATTCTGAAGACTTAGAGTTGGACTTAAATTTGAGCGCGATTTGAACAAGCTCTTTGTCCAGCCCCCACGCCCTTCCTAACAGGGTTAGCCAATCCTTCAATTCGGAGTGTGTGTAATCACTGTCTAGCCATGTTTGGGTCGAGGTAAGTTCTGGAGCTTCCAAGACAGAAACTTGAATCGATAGTTCATCCAACTGTTCCGGTTTGGTAACTTCAGGGGTTAGGGGAGCTTCCATAGTCTTTAGAGCAAACACGTCTTGGTCGAGGTCTACTGATTCCACTTGCGCATGGATGAGAAATTGTGAGATCTCATCCTCATTCTCGCGGAGCCAGAGACGCCATTGTTGTCCATAAATCCGCTCGCTGGTACTGCTAATCATCCCTTGAGGGAGGCGCTTTTCAGATTTCTCCGAACCGAGCCGTGAAATCTTCTCTTCATGAGCTGGGTTGTAGACCGCCGCCAGCTTGAAAAGTTCGTAGACGCTGGAAGCCCAAATGTGCAGCTCCACTTTGTCACCAATCACCTCGGAATTCAGATCCGCGATCATTCTCTCCACCTGGCCTAAAGGGTAAGAGTCAAAATGCCTAGACCACTCAACTACGTATCTTTCTTTGAAAGGCCTGAATACAGCTGTAACGTGCGTGGATTTGCTTTTGATGTTGTTGAATTCACTGACGTAAAAGTCAAAACCAGAGCGACGATTTTCGAAGATTTCTATCAACTTATATAGCGGTATTCGGAGCCAAGGGTCCCGTCCGTCCCGATCGCCTTCTTTACGGGGCTCAAGGGGTATTTCATTGGAGATGTAAGCCTCCTCCATTTTTTTCATAGATACACCGTCGCGGCGCCACTTCCTAAAAAAATCGAACGCTTCGCCAGCGTGGTCCTGAAGTCCAAAAGGACGCAGGTCTTCAATGACTTCCGTTGCAAATTGTTCGTTTATGCTCCGATGCCTCTCCCTAGTTGAAACCTGCACCATCGTTTGAAGTCTTTGCACGAGCTCTGAACCTCTTATAGGCAAGAGGGCCTCCTTTGAAATGTAATCCCATAGTAACAGAATAGATGGACAGAATCGAGAATGTAACGCTTTCGTAACGGAATTGCCCCACTAGAGAAAAAGAAACGAAAAGGAATGCTATAGTAATGAGACCACCTAAAGAAAGTGAAACGAAATGACTACTCAAACTCGTAAAAGCATCTCGCACAGTTCCAAAGGCTCATCCAGACTGAAGGGTCTGTGTTCGTCCAGAAAGCTCAGATACCGTGATCGTCGTATGGCAGTGGTTGCCTTGCACCATGCGCTAAATGTAGGCGTATGGGCTCTCGAGCTTGCCGGGTCCACTTCTCGTAACGAGACTCGAATCTATGCCTGCAATGAGTGCGCAGGCTTCCACCTGACCTCCAGGCCAGCCTGGGAAAATTTGAAGCAGGCCGCGTAGCCATGACTAAAGCACCCATCTCAATTCGCATGGCCCGTCAAGGTGTTTCGCCAATAGCAATTCAACAAGTCCCATTGCCAAGTTTTGGAGAACGCGTCGCTTGCCGAAGCTCCGATTCAGAGCTGTTTTTCTCCGAGAGGGCGCAGGACATTTCACTAGCTAAATCGATTTGCCACAGTTGCCCACTAATTCGAGCTTGCGCAGAGTGGGCAATTAGACATGAGGACTACGGTGTTTTCGGCGGATTATCAGCTAAAGAGCGCTACTTACTCCGCGGCGCTAAGGCTGCGATAAGCCCTCAAGAGCAGGAAATAGCGTGCCAAGAAATCGCTTACATTCTTAGCGCATCAGCTAGGGAAGTGGCTCTTGGATTTGGAGTCGAAACTCGCACAGTCGCACGCTGGCGAAAACTTCTGGCGCCAATGAAAGAGGTGGTTTAGTGAGCGAGTCCGATGTGGAAACTCTCAATCTCGTCCACCAAGACGTGGCGTTTGAACTTCAATGTGCTTCAGTGCGTTACGAGCTTTGCGATCAATTAGCCCTCCAAGCCGAAGTTCAAGTGGATGGTTTGTTTGCTCTTGCGACCATCAAGTTGAACGACGACTTTCGCTTACTTATCCGCCCATCTCATGCCGCTTTCAATGGTGTGAGCACATGGTTCAAATGGCACGAGGTGAGACGCCCAAGCAGCGGTGAGGTGATGATCTTTTGCCAAGCGCGCTGTGTCGTGGAACTGCAATTTATAGATCCAGGATCGAACGAAACAAAAAGTCTCATCTCCTTTGGTCTCGAAGCTCAAAACCTGGAGCAACTCATTCAGAAGGCGCTGACAAAGTTCCAACAGCACTGTGGTTTGAGACTCGTTGCCCTACCCCTTACAAAACTAAATAAGACCCTCAACTAAACACCTAAAAGAAGAAAGAATATGACTAAAAACACTCACGAAGTAAAGTGCCCTAACTGCAAGACAGCATTTGTAGTCGACGGAACTGGTTATGCAGACATTATGCGTCAAATTAGGGATGCCGAATTTGACGCCGAATTACAGAGTCGCCTCAGGGATGCCGACCAAGCAAGAGCTACTGAGATTAAGCTCGCACAGGCTGAGATCGAAATGCAACATGCAGCTGAGAGATCGCAACAGTTACAAGAAATCTCGAGGCTTGAGTCTGTCCTCAAAAGTGCGGAGGCAGAGAGAGAGCTCGAACTCACTAAGGCGTTGGCGGACCTAAGTTCCAAGGCCGATAAGTTGAAGAATGAGTTAGAGCTGTCAGCTGCTCAGAAAGAGCTGGATCTTCAAAAACAGAAGGCATCGTTCGACATTCTGCTTAAGGCCGAGCAGGATGAAGTTGCTCGCCTCAAGGATTTCAAGGCAAAGCAAAACGTCAAGATTATTGGCGAAACTCTCGAGCAGCACTGTGAATCAGAGTTCAACCGCATCAGGTCTGCGGCGTTCCCCCTTGCCTACTTCGAAAAGGACAACGATTCCAAGGACGGCACCAAGGGCGACTACATCTTCCGCGATCTCACAAGTGATGCGACTGAGAAGGTGTCAATTATGTTCGACATGAAGAACGAGGAGGACACCTCGAAAACTAAGCAGAAAAACGATGACTTCCTAAAGAAGCTTCACGAGGACCGTGTGGCAAAGGGCTGCGAGTATGCGGTTTTGGTTTCAGTCCTAGAGCCTCTGAACGACTACTACAACACCGGAATCGTTGACGTCTCTCATAAGTACCCGAAAATGTATGTGATTAGACCTCAGTTTTTCCTGACACTGATCATGCTTCTCAGCAATGAATCGTCTAAAGCTTTGGCTTACAAACAAGAGCTCGCTGCCATAAAGGCTCAAAACGTGGACCTCACGAATTTTGAACTTGAAGTTGAGCAGTTCAAAGACCGATTTGGACGAAACGTCGGAATTGCGAAGAAAAAGTTCGACCAAGCAATCAAGAGACTTGATGACAGCATCGCGGCGATGCAGGCCACGAAGGATCTATTGCTCGGTTCGGCAAAACAGCTTGATTGGGCAAACGATAAAGCCCAGGACGAGCTGACGATTAAGAAGCTGGCCAAGAACAGCCCTAGGACCGCAGCAAAGTTCAAAGAGCTAGGAAACACGGGCGCCTAGGTCAGCCCGCTTCTAGCCATGCGAAAAAGTCCCCCGCCCGTTTCACCCTTTTTCGGGCGGGGGATTCCAACTAATATGAATGAGAAGGGTCTAGGGGGCCACCTTGAGTGAAAAAGCAAACATCTCGGTACGCAAGTGTGAGATTGAGTTCTTGCCCGGATCAAAGCCTTATCGGGGAAAGCCAATGGCTTCTCGCAACGAGGGCGTTGAGCAGACCGGGAAGTTAACTACCTTTAGAGTCACTAGCTCTGATGAGCTAAACCTCATAGTCGGACTCATTGAGTGGGAAAACGATGACCCTGAGGTTGCTCCAATAGATCTGATATCTGGACTGCAGAAACACAGAGAACTAGTCCGGCGAGGTCGAATGTCTATCAAGATCTCTCAGGATGGCAAATGGCTAGTAGTCCTTAGTGTCATGAAATACAGCCCAACTAAGCAATACTTCACCCTCCATGGTGGAGTGTTAGAGGACATTGATTCTTTTCTGGGCCACAGCCTCCGGGAGTTTTTGCTGGGATCAGGTGCGCTCAGATTTGGCACAAGGGGTGAGATTGATGGTGACACCTCAAAAACTGCCAAGCAGCTAGCAGTTGTGATCGAACCTGGCGACATCGAAACACTTGCGATTGCCTACACCGTGACAAGACCCCTCGCTGTTATCAACGACTATGGATTGGACGTCTAATGACCTTAGTGCTGCCGGTCGACGACAACGACGTGACAATCCTCGGCATCATGGCCCGAATGGAGATCTCGGCTGCCAAAGAGTTTGCGGAATTTCTCAACAACAAGTTTTCCGCTGCGGGAAACCCGGACTGGTTTGAAGATGTTCGTCACTATCGCAAGTCCTTAGGCGCACCCTTCAACTACAACTCTGCAAATGACCTGAGGTTTGTGCTCAACGAAGCAGCTCAACCCGACTCCCAGATTTGGCACCTAATCCCCAACATGAACCAGATGTGGGTGAACGCAGCGGATAACCTTCGCAAGAAACTTAACCAACTTCACCACCAGCAGCTCAAACCCGATCTGCAAACCCTGTTTCAAATGTCGAGCCTGTTCCAACAGGTAACTGAGGGGCCGGGCCTAGAGGTTGCAAGTTGGGCTAGGGCTTGCAAGTCAAGAGTGCAAGCGATTCTTGCCGGAACGTACCAACCCCCTAAGCTGCCGACTCCAGAACCTGCGAAGCCCGAGGCAGTTAAAGATATCGAACGCGAGTACGCGACAGCTAGAAAAGAGTTCGAGAAGCGCCCACCTTGGGGTGCAAGGTGGATTGGCCCCAAGCCCGAAAGAGAACTCAACCTAGATCGTCACACCCAAGACATCTATGACTCAAATGGAGTCTCAGTGAAGCATGAGCTGGGTGAACTGGGTGATCAAGTTACTGCAATGTGGCTCAGGTACTTCCCCAGAGGCGGGGAAGTCTTCGTGGACGAAGACGGTGCCACCATGGCCTACATCAAAGGAACTCCAACTATGGTCGGTTGGTTCGGCCCTGCTCCTGACGAGAACGAAGAGAACGTCAGAGGGTTTGTCCTACCGAGAGAGTTCGAATTCACGGGTGATGACATCTTGGATGTCCAATCAGGGTTGTACTTGGCCAAGAGCGCGGGCGAACCCGTCCAAGACCACATCAACATTCTGGCAAAGAGACTGGAGACTGGAACTGAGTTGAACATCACCGATTACGGTGACCTCTTTGTTCCGGTTGATGAAGGCGAGCCAAGGAGAGTTACAAGAATGCACAAGGGAATTTGGTTCCCGGGTCAGCTTCCCGGATAAAAAAATCACAACGTCAAATTAGAGAGGGATACATGAGTTGGACATTCAAGCCTCACGGCAAGGAGAAGATAAGAAATCCACTTGCTGACGAGTTTTTCACGGACCCGGAACTATCAAGCAACGCGACGGCGTTGGTTCGAGAGGCTGTTCAAAATACTCTCGATGCGAGATTGGACAACGGATTACCAGCTCGGATACGAATAAAGGTTGGCAAAGTAAGCGACAAGTCCTATGTTGCCAAATACTTCGAAGGACTTGAGGATCACACAACTGTTACCTTGGGGAGCACCGCCCAGATTCCGGATTCCTTCAACTACCTCGTGTACGAAGATTTCAACACAACGGGACTTTGGGGTGATTCAAGGGTGCTCAAGGCCTCAAGCAACTTAGAGAAAGAAGAACAAAGTTACACATACTTTGTGCACGTTGAGGGCGAAGGCAGCAAGGGCGAGGGCAAGAAAGGGAAATGGGGGGTTGGGAAAATTGTTTTTCCGATGCTATCTCAAGTCAAAAGCTATTTCGCCTATTCCGTCAGAGATCCAGAGAAGGCGCCCTGCGGCAAGAACCAAGTGCTAATTGGGCAGTCAATTTTAAAATACCACGACATAGGAGATGTCACTTATCAAGCCGATGGCTGGATGGCTGAGATGGTGGACGATGTTCCACAGCCTTTTAGCGGGTCCTATGCGACAGAGTTCGCTCAGAAGTGGAGCGTCTCGAGGGCAGATGACGAGAACGGTTTATCTCTTGTAGTACCAGTCATAAGAGAGGGCCTTGGAATTTCAGAGCTCAGGGATGCAGTAATTCGCCAGTACTTTATATCGATTCTTTCTGGAGACCTTGAATGCACTTTTGAAGACGCTGATGGCCACTCAATTGACCTGAACCAAGGAAACTTTGTTCAATTCCTAGACAACATCAAAGCCCTCAATCAAGGCTCGAAGCGCGATTTAACCACTGAACAAGTTCGGGCTGGCATAACTGCTTTCAGTGATGCGGTAGCAGTCGGCGATATCCTTGATGTAGAGATCACCAGGAATGGAGCGGCACAGGTGCTCGGGGACATTCCTGGACACATTATTGAACAAGCAGCAGAGTCGTTGGACTCCGTTAATGTCGCAATTTTCAAGGTCATGATAGACGTACCAGTGCCTAAATCAATCTCATTCATCAAAGACAGTTTTGAGGTCCTTTTGGCTCCGCTCGCCGGTAAAAACCCAATCGTGTTCTCAAGGGAGGGGATTCTGGTACCGGGAACTCAAGCTGTAAATGTTAAGGATTTCTTGGTAGTTGTGATGGTTGACGAGGGACCACTTGCTGATCTGCTGGGATGGGCTGAAGGCCCAGCCCACGAGGACTGGCGGCCCGACACGCAACTGTTAAAGCAGAACTTTCACCACTCTTCAAAGTCAAGAAGCGCAGTAGAGAATGTAATAAAGCTTGTGAGAAATTATCCCAAACGAATTGTGGAAGAAATAAATCGGACTAAGTCGGAGGAGCGCGACGACCAGTACTTTTCTGATTGGTTTGCCTTTGTTGAGCCTAAGGGTTCAAAATCTAAACCTAAACAAGAGAAGCCAAAACCACCTGAACCACCGGCTGAAAGAGGCACCAATCAAGACGTTCTCGTTTCCATTGAAAAGGGGGTGCTAAAGATTTCAAATGGTGCTTCAGTTGTCAACGAAAAGGACGAAATTTTTCTGAAGTTGGCCTATTCGGTCTCAAGAGGGAATGCGTTTTCGAAGTGGGATCCACTCGACTTTGTCCTTGAGGGACAAGGGTCTCTGGTGATGGAATATACGGGCGTGAGTGAGGTCAGAGTTCTGGAAAACACTATTCGATTTGTGATCGACAACCCGGAAGTGTGGTACTTGAAGGTTAAGGGCTTCAAGCCGTATCGCGACGTCGAAGTGAATTCTAGAATATTCCAATCTTCCGAGCAGAAAGGATAAACCATGGCCACGAGATCCCTAAACGATACCGGCAGAAGCCGGATTACTCACGAAATGTTTGACGCGTCGCTGAGCCGGGAGACAGGAGAGCCTGTGCTGAAAATTTCTTGGGACATTACTCCACTTTCAATCCGGTCAAAGAAAAAACTCGTTGTTGATATTTCTAACGATCGCGTCGAGCAACGGGTTGAGTTATCCGAAGTTGGGGCAGACGTTGGGGAAATCATTTACCCACTAAGCGCAGAGTTTGCGGTGGGAGTGACAAGAATTCGCATCGTGGCTGTGACAGAAGATGCCTCTGGGATCCCAATAATTAGGGCCGAATCGGTAACCACCAGCTTCAGCACGTCAGGCGAATCTACTTCCAAATCAATACTGGTCGTCGAACCAGTAGCTGATTTGGCGGTGATTTGGGAGCTCGACTTCGACTCTGGGGACGTAATCCTCAAAGTTTCGAATAAGGACAACCTTTGGTCAGAGCAACTGAGGCAATCCCAGATTTTCAAGTCTACAATCATCGGACACATTGTCTACGCGGTAGCCCTGCACTTATTGGCCACTAGAGATGAGCTGGCAGCAGGCCTAGTCAACTGGCAAAACCTGCTAGTCCCTCTCGGACTTAACATCGATGACTCTGACGAGGCTGATGTTGAGGACCTGATGGACCAGGCCCGTGACGTTTCGCATGCATTTCAAGAGGACCGAAAACTTCTGTCCCACTTGATTTCAAATTTGGAGGAGATTGAATGATGCTGCTTGACCTTAGAGTCTTCAATGAGTCCGGGAACGCCAAGTTCAGTGAGCTGGTTGCTTCCAAGCACCCCGATACACCTTCGCGGGCAAAGAAACTCTCTTTGGATGATTCGCTTACAACTGCGTTTATCAGTTCAAATGATCTTTTGCTTCCTACCACAAAGCTTGAATTAGGGCAGATGCTCTGGCCTCACATCGGTCCGGACACTTTGCACGAAGACAAGGCAGCAGACCCGAGCTTCTGGAATTGGCTTGCCGCAAGGCTAATGAGTGAATGCCTCGAAAAATCTAAATCCTCTGTTGGAAATCAAAAGAGATGGGTCTATACGGCGGGGTCACGAAATGCTTATCGTCATCTAATGAGCAGTGCTTATTTGATTTACAGCAATCACTCAGATGATCCTTCTGCAGCGATGGCAATTCTATGCTCACCGCTCGGTGTTTTTGGCGAGGTCACAGAGCAAATTCTCGCCAGTAGAAGCATCGCTGGCTCAGTCGGAACCGAACTTGCAACCTCGCTTTACTACGACCCGGAGACGAAGAAGAATAAGGCTGGCAGCGGTGGTAAAGATGCCGGGAGCCCAAGAAGATTGGCCGCGTTCCTTAACCAAATCAAGCTGACGGTTGACTACAAAAGCATGACCGTACCAGAGCTGCTAGACCTTCTGCCGGAAGAGTTCGAGCGCTTTAAGTGAGGTGGGCCCTCACCCGTTTCGTGCTTTTAGTAAAGCAAGAACGCGCTCGATTTCCTTGCCTATAGCCTCGATAACCTGAGGAACCACTGAATTGCCGAATTGTTTGTAGGCCTGAGTGTTTGAAACAACTTGAGTAAATGAATGACCCGGCTTCAAAAACTTCTCGTAAGTTTGAGAGTAGCCCATTAGGAGCCGAGCTTCGTTGACGCTCAATTTTCGAGGGTTACGCCATCCGTCCTGTGCGATGAGAACCTCAGAACCATCTTTGTGGTATCTGGCGGAAAGAGTCCTGGAGGTCTTGGTCCCATCGACCAGTTGGTAACCAAACCCGTTGCCTTTAAGTCGATGCTTTTCGGCGTAACCCTGCAAATAGGCCCAAAGCTTGTCTGAGAGCATGTGTTGAGGATCCGGGTCTTTCTCAAGTATCGACTCTAGAAGAGGTCTATCTTGAGGATTCTGAGGGAAGGAGAATCCATCGATTTCTTCTTCATGAAACCTTCGCTTATCGAGGCAAACAATAAACACTCGTTCTCTGTGTTGAGGGACCCAATTGATAGCATCGATGACCTTCCAGTGCACTGCGTAGTCAAGGCTCTCTAGGGTTTCCATGATGACTGACCAAGTGTTCCCTTTGTCGTGAGACTTTAGGTTTTTCACATTCTCTAGCAGCATTACTGGGGGCCTCTTAATCCTCGCAATGTCTGCAATTGCCATGAATAGATTGCCTTGATTTGCGTCGCGAAATCCATGCTCGCGTCCCATTGAATTTTTCTTAGAAACGCCAGCGAGTGAAAACGGTTGACATGGGAAACCCGCCGTCAGAACATCATGGTCAGGAATTTCTACATTATGGTCGATGAGCCTTATGTCATTAGTATTCAGATTTTCTATCCCGTGCCAAGCCTCGTACGTTAGCGCAGAATGCTTATCCCACTCGCTGGCAAATAGGCACACCCCACCGCTCGCTGTCATTCCAATGTTGAAGCCACCGATGCCAGCAAACAGCTCAATAAAAGTGAACTTTGTATCTTTGATGCTGCCAACCTTCTTTTTGATCTAAGGGTGACGTGAAAACGCCTTGGTCCCCTTCGATAAGATTACTCGAAATTCAGTTACTCGCCCAAGGTCGGAAACCTTGTCGACTCAATTGCTGCCAAGTATCATGCTCTCTAGCAAATTCTCTAGCCGCAAACCATGGCAAGACTCACAGGGTTGTCCAAAAAACCTGTTGAAGAGTTCGCGACCCGTTCATGTTCTCGTGCAGTATCCGATTTGAATCGGAGTAAATAAAAATGGCATCTTGATTAAACATCTGGCTTAGATCAATGAGCTCTTGTAGTTCTGCTTCAGCGCTAAACGGGGCCCAAAAACTCTCTTCAAAATGCAAACCCGCTGTATCGCGCCCTAAGCACGGCAGTGTCGAATAACCCACATCCGTGAGGGCCACCTCGAGCCTTTTATTGGCAGATTTGTTTACAACGTCTGTCAAGCTCTCACCCATTGGGTTGCTCGCGGTTATTACAACTGCATCTTCAAGCAGACTTGCCGGTGGAAGCCCTGACTTGTCAGAGGGGGACAGCGTGGGTGAGCTAACCCAAGTGATGTCGCCAAATCTGATTTCAATCACAGCGTCAAGGTAGTGACTCCTGTTTATCATGATTCAACACCCTATCTAGCGACTCTCTAAAAGACATGTCTATTTACATAGTCTCTTCGAACCTGAACATCAGTTCTCCTTTACGCTTTGGGGTGACATTCAAATTGCTTGACCCTAAATCGTTCAACACAAAGCCAGTTATCGCTGCTTTGGCCATCTCTTTTGAGCCTGGGCCTTTTTTTCACATGCCTCAAAGTACCCACAACTCTCTTTCCTCAACTTTTCTACCTTGCATTGTTGAAGAATTTGTGGCGAACATAACTACTATTTCCCAGCCGATCGAATAGTCTCAACGAACTCCGCAGACGCCACTCGACGCATGTCTCTATAGGCACTTATGAACCAGGAAGTGTAATCGGACCATCCCTGAGTGTTGGTGACATCAGCACCTGGAATCCCATAAGTGGAGATTCTGGCGGCCTTCTTGCCCTCCAAGGGCTCCCACTCAAGGGGTCGGTTCGCCACTGCCACTATCGTTTGTTTATCTGATATGCAAGCTGAAAAGCGCCGTGAGTTTAAGTCCGCATCGGCGCTTCCGAAGTAAAACTCCACTCGCAACCCCTGCGAGTGGAAGACCAAATTAAGTGACACAGCAGTAATTCCAGTGGACGTCGAAAGCCACAGTTGGCCCGGAGCGGCTTTATTTGTAAGTCCGCTAAATTCACTAGAAACCTCATCGATGAACGATTGCCAGAAACGCTGGTAACTTTTGTTCCTCTCGGACTCAACTGCAGCGCTCCTTGAGTCGTGAGCCTGCTTTGTCCATGTGTTGGGCTGAACAACCACATCTAACATGGGCGCTGGTTCGGAGTCTCCGATTCGAATAGCTTTCACTTCAATACCAAAGAAGAATGTCTCGGAATTGGTGACTGAATTTAGCCAATCAAGGGCAGCTTTGTGCTCGTCTCGAATTTCGCTAGCTATCCAGATGATGTATGCCGGCTCAATTCCCCCCGGCATAAGTTAACAGCTGGCCCAGGTGTGAATGATCTGATCGAGCTAGCTGATTTTCCACTATCACCAAGCGATCCGAATTTACATCTCGAACAAACAAGTCGAGCGAGAAAGTTCCCACACTCTACTCTCGAACAAATTCAAGTTCCAAGCCAAGTAGGTCTCCGAGTTCTTGAGGGTGCTCTTCTAGCCATGGAGTGAATGATGTCGCTTCGTTTGGCCACACCTCTCGAATGTCTACTTGAGTAATTCTGCCGAGCTCCATGTTTCCCCTAAATCCCATCGGTTCTAAATCAGGCTACACCCTGATTTCTCCGGCACTTCATATCGATTTGAGCACCCGGGAGGTTGCTTCTTACGGTGCTATCTGAACCAGCCGTTCGGTTTTTGAAAAACAACCCTCGAGATCCATCGCGCGATGACCACCGAAGCCATCCCAGGCGATATCCAAAGTGGGCCATTCCGAAATGATGGAGTTGGACTTTAGTCCGTGGACAATCAAAGTCCGGATGTGAAGACTCTAAAAGTCTTTTTCCAGGTCTAGGTCAGCACAGACTTTCAAGACTTTGCCCAATACCTGCAAGATGTCTTTCCTCTCTCTGGGGCACTTGACGAACCGCCTTAGAATTTCAGCTTCCATTTGTGAGTTGTGTTTTAGACCGGGTGTTGCGAGCTCTCTGACATCAAGTGGCGATATTCTTCTTGAGTGAGATTGGTGCTGTTCATGTTTTCTCGCGTAGACCGCATGGTTCGCCTATACCAAATGTTCAAGTTCCTCCAGTTTTGAGCCTGCTTGGCATTTTCCAACATGAGTCTTTCAAACAGATCCGAAGACGACCGGATGCTGTTCCACCGGACGCTTAGGTAACATGCCTTAGCGTTATTACTGAAGAACATCGCCGACTCTGCTCGAGTCCTTACTTGCGAAGCCAGGAGCTCCAAGCGATCATCAATGGTGATACTGGCAGCGAATCGGAGCAGCGGATGGATTTCTCGGGTGTTAACGTCAAAATCATCACCCACAGACTGCCAATACAAATAGGCGGTCTTGGAGCCCAATAATGAGCCACCAAATTCAGCACTCCATCCAGTCGGAAGTGGAACTTTCAAAAGCCTTTCGTCATTCGCAGAAACTATGGATTTGGCCATGTCGACCACTGGATTATTTGCATACAGCGCAGGAAACCAATAGCTAGCTGTAGGTCTGACAAAAACAGAATCATTACCAACATCGTAGGTTTTTTGAGTTTGATGAATGGCCTCGGCTAAGGACTGAGCGATGCCTCCTCTCACTGGAGCATCGCTGCCCTGCACAATTGCGTCAGCATAAATAAGGTTCTGGAACTGCCATCTCTTTGTTTTGGACGTTAGTATATGATGCTGAGTGGTCCTAATTTTGCCCTGACCCGGGCCAATCACTAACACGGTGTTTCTAACTCTCGCACCAGAAAATAGTCCGTCAGGCCATCTTCCAAAGGTCGACCACCATTCATCAAAGCCCCTGTTTCGAATGAATCGCCGCAGACTTTTGAATGTCTCCCCAAAGGCAAGCGAAAGCATTACGACAAAAGCGTGACGACCGAGAGGATTGAGAAGCCTCAAAGAACGTTCGTAGCAAACCGCGTACAGATCACGAAAATCAGATGTCTCGTAACCTTTGAGAGAAGTGAGCTCTAACGCTGACAATTTACTCCGAGCAATGTACGGCGGATTCCCAACGATCACATCAAAGCCACCTTTAAACATTTCCTTGGGAAATTCCACAAACCAATGGAATGGACGTATTTGCTTCGACCAAGATTCATACTCACCCTCGGTAAAACCAATACACTCAGCGTAAAACTCATCAGCAACTCGCCTAATCGCAGCTTGCTGTTTGCGAAGTTCTCTCTTGGTTTCGCTTATGGAAGACGAAGTCCCCAAGGATTGCTCCGTGAAGAGCGAGAAGTTCTTTTGAAAAATAGCAATTTTGTCCCTTAGCCCAAATAGCTTATTTTCAATTCTGAGTTGGCCATCAGAGATGCGTTCCACGTCCTCCGGAGATTCGAAACCGACAAGCAGGTTGCCGGACCTCAAGTTGAAATCAAGGTCCGGAAGCGGCTCTAGTTGTTGCCGAGAGTCCAGGCAGCTAACCAGAGACAAGAAAATTCTTAGTTTTGCCGTTTCAATGGCATCATCCATTATGTCGACGCCATAAAGGTTTCGAACTGCAGCCTGCTTCCTAAGGAAATAACGTCTATTCGGGTGGGAATTCATTAAAGAGACGATTGCACTGGTTGAGTCCAGGGCCTTTATCCTGTCTGCAAGCGAAGCGTAGACAGACTCTAAGACCTCAAGAGCTGCAAACAAGAATGCGCCAGAGCCACAGGTGGGATCCAGTACGCTAAGGCCGCTTACCTGCTCCCAAGCTTGCTCTAGGAGTTCAATGTCACCACACTCACCGATAGCGTCAGTTAGCAAGGCTTGAGCGTTGAGGTTTAGGGTATTGAGTTGGTTGGTTTCAGTCACCTGACCACTTCGAAGAGTGTCTCTGAGAAAGTCAACGTGCTGTCTTCGGGCAAAGGTCTCTACTAAAGTCTCGTCCGGGAGGCTGACCATTGGATTCTCCTCGGCCTCATCTAGGCGATCCCAATCGACCGGATCTCCAAGCCATGTTTGCTCCATTTCGTCAGAAAAGGGTGTCCAGATTTGCAACTCTGGGTTCCATCCGTGCTTGGATGAGTCGTCAATGTATCTGTCTGGCTCACGTGCCAAGAGTTCGAACGCGTTTATGCCGTGGGCAAGGAGATTGTCTAAGATCTTCGGCACCAAGGTTTGGCTGACCATGAAACCAGTCACGTTGTGCTGGGTGTAATAAGCTCCATTTTCCTTCTTGCCTGAGGCGGTAAAATTAATGTACTGCTCAAAGATGTAGCCAATAACCTCGGGGTTTATTTCATTGGGCGTGCCCGTTGGGCGGGTGTCGAGGTGCCAAGTGTAGGAATCGAAGAATCTAAATATTTCTTCGAATGCCGAATCCGGGATTTCGATCTCGTAAATAGATTCTGCGTGAGACTTGCTGAAAACACCGCCATTTACGTAAGGAATGTCTCCAGCAATCTCCTGGATTACTGGATCTGGAATAAGGCCCTCTGGATTATCTAGTTTGTTGAAGAACAGTTCCAGCAAGTAGTCCTTGTAAAAGGAATAAAACTTGTCACTACCCTTGAGAGCTTGTACCTTTTGGAGACAGGTTCTCAGGTAGTTCGGGTCGCCATTCAAGAACTCTTTCTTCTGAAGAAAGTAAATGAACATCAGGCGATTCAGCATGAGAGTTGAGTAGCTGGAGGCTTCCTCGGGGCTTTCTATGCCCTTTATCTCAGCGGAGAGCAGCTCGTGCTTTTCCTTAAATTTCTTGAAAAAGTCGCTCGTGACCTTAGCTGATTCGAATTGCCCGCGAATCTTTTCTTTCACAAGAACTGGGTTTATGAGTCCTAGTGTTTGGTGATCTTTTGGCGTGAAAGACAAGCCCGCCAGGCGCTGAGCTAGGAAGTCGGGAAGCTGATTGTGGCTCGTAGTTAGTCGCTCGTAACTGAGAGAACCAGAAGCCAACTTCTTTGGCCATAACCAAGAGTCCTCATCGTGATGCTGAAAACGGATCAACCTCTCAGGAAAGCGCTTGGCTAGTTCACGATCTACTTGCTTGAACCAACTTGTAGCATCTGGCGAAGTGGTCGCGACTTGCAAGAATGCCGCACCAGGAAGTTCAGCAAGTACTTCTACTTTCAGAACCGCGCCGGCTACGTTAATTGAAACGCTTTGTGAACCGGGGAGATTCCATAACATGACTTCGAGAAGGGTCTTCTTGAGGCCATTTTTGTCAAAAGAATCACGAATTAGTCGCCACTTTTCCATTTCTAAGCCTTTTCTGCTATTGCCAGGGAAAGCATGAGTTCAAATTTTCGCAATCCTTGATTCTCGGTATCCAGAAGAAAGCCAAGTTTTTCTTGGTGTATCAATTCCGCCAAGGCCTCGCGAGGAGAGGTGAACCCCCTTGATTGTCTTGTGAGAATTTGGTTGACAAGTGCGACACCAGAGTCGAGAAGCGCGTGGTCCAAAGTGTTTGCGTGCAGTTGATTGGCGTCCAACCGTATTTCGTCATCGAGAGCCAGCTCGTGGATAGTCAATTCGAAGAAGTTCAAAAGCTTTTTTCTTGGACCTACGAATATTCGGAGAGGTTTCTGGGCCGCTTGATGATAGATGGTGGTTTGCACAATTTCACCTACAAGCTCATGATGATTCGGCAAATCCTCTTCTGAAGCGCTTTGGTCGTTTTCTGTTAGGCGCAATGCTTCCATTTGAGTCAAGGTGCGAATCGCTGAATTACTAGCTCTAACTGCGAAAAGATCGAAGATTTGGTCTTCGCCCTTGGTGGCCTGTGCGTAAGCGATAACGCCCGATTCGTGAGCTTGCAAAGTAGGAATCATGGTTGAGTGTGAACCCTTGCCAAGAGAGAGGGCTTTTGCTCGCTCCTCTTCAGATGCCTTGTTCCAAATCCCAATGGCATAAGAGGCGTAATCAACGTCACCTTCATCGGCGGTCAACGCAGCGCGACCATCGAACAGGTCCTCAAGGGAATCTTGAATGTGATCCGCAAAGATAGTTTCCCCGCCTCCCAGAATTGACTGGTTTAGCTCTAGTCGTTTACGCAGTCTTTTTAGTAATTCAAGATGCTCTTCTACGCCGTTATGGGGCTTGAAGGAATAAACCTTGATTGTCTCTGCCTTCTGGCCAACTCGATCTACACGTCCTGCTCGCTGGATGATCTTGATGATGGTCCAAGGAAGATCCCAGTTCAGGATCATTGCGGCGTCTTGGAGGTTTTGTCCTTCGCTAAGGACGTCTGTAGCGAGGAGCACCTGAAGTTCTTCCTCTCCATCGGGAAGACCCCCCAACTCCGCCTCATTGGATCTCGGCGAAAAGCATCTCGCGACATAGGTGGGGTCCGAGGACCGACCTGAAGCAGCACCTATTTTCACATTTGGAAGACGCGCTTTGAGGTGCTTTTCCAAGTAAGCAATGGAGTCGGCATACTCGGAGAAAACTAGAAGTTTTTGATCTGGATCGAGCCCAGAGATCATCTCATCAAGTTTGTTGAGCTTCGAATCGTTGGCTGGATCCCAGGCCCCGTGGTTGTCAATAATGTTTTGTATCGTCGCATTATCTTCCAATACATCTTTCATTAGGGCGCCCTTGTTAAAAACATCAGACCTCATGAGTTTTAGATCCTTCGGCATGTTTGCTTTCAGCGCCTCATACGCGGACTTAGCTTTTTGGTCCCATTCGGCGGCCGTAACACCTTTCGCCCAGCTACCGTCTGAGTCTGTATGGTCGTCGAGCTCTGACAGTTCATCACTGGCCAGGTCTTCATCGTCCGTGCCCCCAAAGTAGTACTTATCGGCGATTGTGCCAATTGGCACTGGCAGATCGTTCACTAGTGCGTATCGGAGAATGTGCGCTCTGAGCAACATTTTCTCTACTGTTATGAAGAAGGCTTTTGGTGAAGATGCAAGTCTCTTCAAGACTGTTGTCTGAATGAAGCCTTTCGATGCCGTGGCGCGCTGCAAGTCGTCAAATAATGTTTGTTCCTCAGGTGACTTAGCAACAAAATCCGCTCTGAAATACTTACCGAGCTGATATCTCGCGTAAGTCATATCCGACAAAGCGTCAAAATTTTCTATGCTCGCCAGCTGATCACAGGGATCGTCTTTGCCGCCCGGATACTCAAGCGGCAAAGCCTTTCTATCTGGGAAACGGAAGCGCGTGCCATCTCTGTATTCAAAGTACTTTTTTCCGGAAGAGTCGGTTTTCGCGTAGTTCTCGAGCAGGTAGGGCCTGGTTCTTCTGACCAAAAATAGGCTTAGAAGTCGGCGCCAATCTTCTGGCGCATTAGATTGTTCGAACGCCTTCAGTGAGGACACGTTCCCTGATACTTTTTCTTGAAATTTGATCAACTCAGGGGCGGTTAAGTTCTCAATGTAGTTCTCGGGTCTAATTCCCAAATCCATGTTGGGATCGAGCTTGAGGGAAAGCTGACCGCTGATGTCCATTTCGCTGGCATTCAGCATGGTAGCTGTGAGCAAAATTACCTTGGATCCATTTTCAGAGATGTACTTCTTCACGGCCTCGTAAGCCTGCGTCGTGCTGTGCCGCAAATTGTGAGACTCGTCCACCAGTACTACCCCGTAGTGCTTCATTTCAGGAAGCTCTTTCTTGACCATGCTGATTGGGACAACCCTTGCGTGGAGCTCGTATGTCTCGACGTATGTCTGCCACATTTTTTGCAAATTTTTGGGGCAAATTATTAGAGTTCTTTCTTTCGATGAAGCTGCTATGGCTGTCCCCACTATCGTCTTTCCTAGACCCACAACATCACCGACTACAACAAGACCGCGGGTGGACAAAATTCTCGCCCCAACTTTGGCTGCTGCCTCTTGCCACGGCACCAATCGCTCAAGGATTTTCGCTGGGATATCTAGCCCCTCACCGCTACGGGCGTCGCGACTTAGCTCATAGGCAATCCTGAGGTGAACAGTTCTCGGGGAAGGGTTGGGCATAGCCGCCCAGCTATTTTCGAGCACCTGTATAAGTTTTTCAGTTACATCAATGGAGAACATATCTTCCCAGTGGGCATCGAACCAAAGCGATAGCTCTTCGCCTTTTTCCCGGTCAGTCTCCTCGAGGTTTAGCTCGCCGGAGCCTTGTAACCCGCTGGACGTGAAGTTCGAAGAGCCCACAAATGCCGTGAACCCGCCAGCTCCCCCATCCATGTGGCAAAGGTAAAGCTTTGCATGTAGGCGCCGTCTGGCCGCAAACTTAACTGTCACAAAACCCGATTTCAAGTCTGACAAGAGACCTCGGATTGAAGCAACAGAAGCTTTTGTCGGTAAGCCCCAAGTAAGTTGCTCGGAGAAATCTTGGACAGCGTCGTGTGCACGCTGACTCGCAATCTTGAAATCAATGTCTTCATCATTCACTTCAGCTCGAAATGCAGCTTCCAGCGTTTGCTTCTCTTGGCTTCTCTCTGGGATTGCCATTCCAACAAGCAGTCGAACGGGGCCAGTTGCCTCACTAAGCCGCATGGATTCCAATTCTGGCGAAACCTGATTCCATCCCCGAACGTTGAAATATCCAACGCAAATGTCGACTGCTTTGGAATGATGGAGGGCCGCACCGAGTGCAGACCTCAAGTCCGCATTCTTGTTATCAATTATCTTGCTCACCATTCACCCCTTGATTTATAGAAAGCCCCGACTGGATCTCATCCCGATGAGGTCAGATCGGCAGTGTTCCTCTAGGTTAGGCGATACTGAGGTTCATGAGTTGTTAAAGATGAGTCTTGACCTGCTTGAGCGACGAACTTACACAAGAATATGTGATGCCAACTACGGGATCAAAACGAAGGTAACGGAGTGGTCAGAGTGCAGGCCGGTAGATGCAATACCGCGATGGCAAGGAACCAACTAATCTTGCACCTGTGACCAAACTCCTCGCTACCAAAGCACGCAATGCACTTTGGTTGCAGTTCTTTGTTATGGGAGTTGTTTCTATGGCATGGGTTCCTAGAATCCCTGAGATTAAAACAGCCAATGAGTTATCTGATACCCAGTTTGGTTTGGTGTTGATTGCAAGCTCCGTAGGAGCAGTTCTTGGTGCTCAACTGTCAGGTACAGCAATCCACAGGTTTGGTTCAAGACCGGTGTTTTTTGTTGCTCAGATTGTGGTCCCGGTTGGAGTTGCGATCATGGGGTTGAGTATCACGCCGTTGGTCTTGGTGGCTGGGCTGTTCTTTATGAGCTTTGGTTATGCAGCGCTAGATGTTGCAGGTAATGCTCAGGCTGTGGCCATTGAGACTCACCTGCAAAAGCGCTAAATAACCTCGTTTCATGGAACGTGGAGCGTTGGAACACTTGCAACCACTTTGCTGGGTGCTGGGCTTGCTTTCTATATCGCCTCCAGGGAAAACCTTTTATGCGCGGCAGGTGTTGGACTAGTTGTTTTTGTTGTGACCTCTAGATATTTACTTGCACCTGCTCTTGATAACCACTCAGGTGAAGAAGACACCAAGAGCTCAATGCCATGGTTTGGCAAAGCGGCCTGGCCGCTTTGGATCCTTGGCAC
>Ga0307980_1000275_pt1 | contig 25201 bp, 37 predicted proteins | sample OrgLakmetage1060_FD_201817 | JGI IMG/M metagenome (GOLD analysis project Ga0307980, IMG submission 201817) | Saline water microbial communities from Organic Lake, Antarctica - #1060 | ecosystem: Environmental > Aquatic > Non-marine Saline and Alkaline > Saline | place: Antarctica: Organic Lake... | reverse complement strand
TCCTGTACTATAATCTACTGTTATTTCAAATTTCTTCATAAAATCTCTTTCGGTTCTCACATAATAAACATGGCTCTGTGGGTTTCTATAAACCAAAAAGTAAAACCATCTTCTAAACAATTTAAGACCTATGGAAAATTCAAGAATATAAGTCTTTCCAGTTTTTAAATGCAAAAATGGTTGTTTTTCTAAATTAATCACAGTTTTCTCCCTTCCATAATCCCATCCTCATATTTCAACTTCGCATCTTTCACAAACTTTCTTATGTCGGACTTCATTTTCTTTCTTGAAGTTGTTCTGATTTTTGAAAGCAAGATCATTTCTTCTTTAAGTCTTAAATCCATTGGTAAAATTCTTTTTCTTGTTTCTTTATTCATAAAAATGCCCTCACAAATTGATAAACGTAATACCAAAACCATGTGCAGATAATCGCACACAGTCCGAATGCTCTTGCACCGTTCAAAATAACCACCTAAACAATCTTTTATACCAAGGTGTATAAGTGTTAATAATTAAAGAAGACTCGTTATTGTCGATGTATTCACCTTCAATGATTGACTGAGCGATGTTATCGATTGCATACGGAGAAGTTCGACTCTTTCCATTTGGCGAATTTGATCCATGACCAAAACTCAACGGAGTCAATCCATCAACATAATGAACATATTCGTGAATTATTGATGCCACCAAAGAGCCAATTGAGCGATTCAACTTAGCAGTATTTATGTTTATTCTCGTTGGTCTGTTTGGTTCGTAATATCCATAAGCTCTCGACCATTTTTTAAAGTAAGAATGAACTTGCATGATCGATTCTTTATGAGCTACTTTCATTAATTCAATGATTTTTTCTGTCTTTGCGTCTGACATATCAAATTCACCAAAAGCTAGAATTTCTTCGTAAAAACCTTTGTTATTCAATAGGTCGTTAGCTAGCCAGATAGCTTCATTTATCTTTGTGTTTTTTGTTTTACTTATAATCATTTTCGTATTTCCTTTAATATATAGCTGCGTGACCGCAACCCATCCATGATCCATCTTCTTTTTCGCCGTAGTGGTTTTTTTCTAATACCTTGTGACCTGTCGTAAGTTTTTCAGCATAAACAAAATCAACATCGTCAAATATAAAATCGTGCCTTGGACTTTCTCCAATTTGCTTTATTTCAAAGTTAACTTTTAGTTCTTTAAAACTGACAACGCCGCTTTTGTTTCCATCGCTCATCTGAACTCTTGCGTCTTTTGCATAAGAGGTATGTCGTGAGCTTTCTTTTACTGGAAAGTTTAAAAAGTACTCCCCATTCTTTCCGACTAACCCGAGAGTCGTCCTCATGTTGCCATATTCAAGGCGTATCTTTTCACGTGTACTAATCCTTATCTTTCTCATTTTCCCCTCTCAAATTAATTGCCTAGCCCTTAAAAGAGGTGACTAGGCGTATAAACACATAATTAGTTATGCCCCTCTGTGGCGGTTAAATTTAAGCCCTTTCTTTAATCTTAAAACTACACTCTTTGACTAACTTGCCTCTTGTGTAGATATAATCTTTCGTTTCAAATCTAGTAGAACTGTCTTTTTCAGCTTGCTCTTTAACTTTTAAATTTACGGTTTTTATTTTCAATTTTTCTCCTAGTATATTGCTGAGTGACAACCACTCATCCAAGCACCATCTTCTTTCTCTCCAAAGGGATGACTGTTTAAAACTTTATGCCCTGTGGATAACTTCTCAACAAATAAGTTATCCACAACGTCATGATAGAAAAAAGTCATATTATGCTTTGCGCTGCCAATTCTATCTTCAAGATGAAATGAGATTGGACCACTTTCAAAGTTTACAACTCCACTTAACCCATCTACTGAGACTTCTGAGATTGCTCTCTTTGCATAGCAAGCACTTCTCTTTATCTCATTCTTAGGGTTTCTTAAAAAAAGCTTACCGCCAATTTTATCAACCATGAGAACGGTTTCATATTCACCCAATTCGATTTTTATATTATCCCTGTATTTTATTTTAAACTTTCTCATTAAAGCTCTCCTATTTTTACTAAAATGTGACTAGGAACATGCCAAGAGTTGTAGCCATCGTGTACAAAGTTTCTAGGCTTAGAGTGTTTCAATTCCCAGTCACAAAAAAAAGTATCTTCGCACCTTTCCATTTGATTAATAATTATACCTATACAACCAGCACCAACATAGTTAGCAAGGTTTTTCTTTGTATAAACTATGTCTCCACGCTTAAAATTATTCATTCCAAAACCTTTTTTAAAGTTACTATTTGTTTTTCTAGGGGTGTTAAAATATACATTAAAGTTTTAATATTAATACAAAAATTGTTAAGCTTATCGATCATATTTATCTATCAGAAATTTAATTTTAATAAATAAACTCTATAAAATTAAATTTGTTTATAAAAATTACAATCATCCTATGTGCCCTATTTGCCATTTTACAAGCTAACCTAAAAACACACACACCATACACAGTAAACCAATCCTACTTAACAAAGAATTACTCACAGAGCATACTGGCATCGACTCCCAAGCTAAGAATTAAACTTTCATACTTATCCATTGCGATATTTTTATATTTCTTAGGAATAACGCTGAGTCCTAAATTGTTTTTTGTTAAATATCCAAGGTAAGGCAGCAGCCACTTGCTGTTTATTCCAAGCTCAGTTTTTCTTCTGAGTAAATAATTATAAAGCAAAAACCTATTTTTATTTTCCCTAGACAGGCATGAAAAAGAATTTACTTCAACCATGCAATATTTTCCGTTTCTTATTTTTATTTCATAACTACGATCATAATCCATGTCGAGAAGAGAATCTTTATCGAATCTCATTGCAAAATTAAACCATAGGTTTGTCGCGTTGCTTTCATCGACCTGTTTTGGAATTAATAAGTTAGCACCATAGGAAATTGCAAGCTCGTTGCGAAGCCAATTAACCGCTTCGATGTATTCGTGATAAGTTTCTGATGACCCAGTCTCAAACCAATCGTAACTTAACCAATCGACCCAGCTCGCTAGGAGCTTTATTTCTTCTGGGAGAGATTTAAAATTCTTTGCTTGAATTAATTTTTCTATGCGATTCATTTAAAACCCTTTGTGCTCTTGTCTTTTCCGCTCACTAGACATTGGAACGATTCGATATAGAAATCAACGCACTTTGTAAATATTCCAGCACTAGGGCTATATGTTATTTCATACATGTTTTTATTTGCCTTGTTGTGGTATCTTGCTTTTTCTGTAAAGATAAAGTTTCTTAATTGAACGCCGTCTTTGTGCTGTGCGATAACGTAATTATAAGAACCAATATTTATAGCTGTAGCCGATCCCCGAACATTGTCGCCGTCGAGTCCAGAAGTATTTTTCAGTTTACCAGTGTGAAAAAAAAGAACTACTGGGATATTCAGATCGTCAGCCAAAAACTTAAATCTTCTTAAGATTCTGGATTGATCGTTGATAGGTAACTCTGATAAAAATGAAGTTGTGAAGTTATCAAAAATTAATATATCTAGCTTAGCCTCGACAATAAGCATTCTCATTTCGGAAAATAATTCTTCCTCTTTGGAAATCTTGCTATCAAGCTCGCCTAGCACAACTATGTTTTCTAAGTAATTCTTGATTGAAGCTTCTGAAAATTTAGAAAAAGCAAAGAAGTTATTCAAAGAGCTTAGATATTTATTTTTTCTTTCCTCGGATACATAAAGCAAAACGCCCTTTTCCTGGTAAGCCAATTCTGAAAGTATTGTTTTTGACCATGTTGATTTACCAGATCCCTTTGTCCCGATGATAGTATGTAACTCACCACGTCTAAATCCATTGTGGTCTGCAAAAACTTTTAAGTCGCTTTTAAATTCGTATTCACTCAGCGAGTTAGTTGATTTCTTTCGTTGCTCTGGGTTTTGATAACCACTCGATACTGATTCTAGCTTTTCCATTTACATGCCCACCATTTTCTTGAGGTATTCTTCAGCTTGCGCCGCAGCCTTTTCATTTGTTCCTAAGGCGCCTTCTTCTGGAAATAAGATTTCGTATTCATCATAGAACTTAACCCAATTATTATTTCTAAAAATATAATCCCAGTTAGGAACAAATGGCTCAGCACCGTTTCTTTCAAAACCTTTTGTCGCTGCTACATTAAATATTTTCTTCCAGTCCTCAGGATCGGGAAAATCTTTCATCGCTGATTTAATAGCCTTTTTTCTTGCTGCGTTAATAACTTTAACTTTTGGAAAATTATAATGTGGTGCACCTTTGTTCCAAGTATCAACAACAACTTCAAAAGGCTCACGCTCAGAATCGCTTTTAGATTCTGTTTTATTTTCATTTGCTTCTCTTCTCTTCTCTTCTATTCTATTCTCTTCTATTAATTGGGGTTTTGTTGTTTTGCGTACTCTGGTCTGTAAGCTTATGATATTAAAGGATTCTAGTCCGCTAAGAAGTCCCTTAGCTTCATCTAAGGAACACTTAAGAATACCCTTAGCAGACTCTAAGCAGATGCTAAGAGAGGGCTTATTTACCCTTAAGGATGCGTTAAGAATCCATAAGAACATCACTTTTTGACCGCTAGATAGTGCTAAGAAGTCACTATCAGACCAGAAATTGCCATGTAATTGTATATAATGTTTTCTCTTGTCAGTGTATTTTAGGTTCCATCTTTCTGGATCAGATATAGTAATTTCGCAGTGATTATTCTTCATATTAGTTCACCTTTTGTGATTATAACCGACAAAAGAACTTGAAATAATACGGGATTATTGCTAGGTTGCTAGTGTCGGAAAGTTTAATTTAAAAAGCCTAGTTATTAGACCAACTAGGCTTTTTGCTTTTATGTCACATTTTTAATATTACGTCTAATTCATTGTAAAACTTCTCTAAAATACATTCATATAAAATACCTAGCCGAGACCACAACCGATCAGAGAAAAGTCCCGACTAAGCACTTATAGGCTTAAAGAAAGCCCATTAAAATCCTATATCTTCTGCGTCAAAAGTTGTTAAGTATAAGTTAATACTTTCTTTTAATTCAAGTTCCCATGATTTCGCATCATTGTTTTTGTGGCGTTTATCAAGAGTCTCAACATAGTCAAAGAGATCATCATTATCAACGTCTTTAAGTTGCTTGCCTCTGTATTTCGCATTTTGTATTCTGTACTCTGGAGAACCTGATTCTTTCTCTTCGACAGGAATAGGGAAATCTTGATCAATTTCTTCTTTTTCAATTTGGTAATCAGATTTAAACTCAATGGCTTGTGCCATGTCGCTAATCTCTATAGCCTTATCAAGTACGTTTGCTTTTTCTGACTTACTCCATGACTTGTAAGCTCTACGAATAACACTTTTTTTTATCATTTCTGATTCATGCTTGACCCATGGTGAATGTTTCCGCATTCTTTCGTTTTTGTATGACTCAGATAGGTTTCGTATCTCCATGATCTCTTCAATTGCCATCACTGTCGTTAAGTAACTGTCGCTAGGAGTCCTCGCAACAACATATGCGCCAACTAACTTGCCTCTTTCTCCAAAGGGCGAATAGGCGTGCGTAGGCTCTTTAAAGGCTCCATTGATTTCAAACTTATCTTTATCGAATACAAGCTCAGCTTTAACTTCTTTAATTCCACCAACATCTTGAGCTAATTTAATTAGTCCAAGGTAAGATATGTCTAAACAAATTTCGTTTTTTCTAGGCACTAGATAAGCCAATCCCATGGATGAGTTAAGTGATAAGCCAATCGTAGCAACATTAATAATTGCGTTCTTTAGTGATTTTGGGCTATTCCTGGCAATGCCTAGAGCATATGAGTTTTTCTCAAGTATCTGTACGGCAAAATATGCCTCTTGCTTAAACATTACGTTATCATTTACTAGAACCTCCATGAACTCGCTTTCAAGTCCCTGAATAAATCCTACTAATTTATCATTTTCTTTTGCTACTAAATCGCTCATTTCCCCTCCGTGTTTAAAGCTTCATTCATTACAGAGTTAAACTTTGAATTATTAAGGTACGTTGTGTGGATAACTTTTACCTCATCTTGAATCATGAAATAACTGTGATCATCGCTCTCATCAAAATTTGCCATAAAAGCAATGTCATTTCTTAAGCAGTGCTCAATAGCTTCCACCATCTTCATTTTTAATTCATAGGCTTTTTCTTTTAGCATTACGCTCTCCATTTATTTAGTGATCGGTTATTATCTTCTTTTTTAGCTTTTTCGTATTCGTAATTAACTAAGACTCTTGCCTTCTCCTCAATAGCATTCATTTGATTTGTGGATAAGTTGTTTGTAAAGTTTATCTTGTTATCAGTACCAAGCTCTCCAACGAAAACATCGATGTCTTCAATGCTGCACTCTTCGTCACCTTTGGTTATGCAAATTGTATATTTAACATAAATAGTTAAAAAAACCTCGCCAGCCAATTTTTGGTAAAAAGTTAATTCTTCGCAGTTTGAAAGCATAATAGTCTCCATTGCCTACGCAGAAATACTGAATAAGCTGATTTGTTAATTTATATTATGAGAGTTGATCGGTCTCAATTGCATTGTATAGTAATCTGAATTTTAGTCAAGATAATACTTGAGTATTTGTATCCATTGCCTTACTAGGATTTATTTGTTTCTAGTTTTTTTGTGAAATAAATTATAACAGACCCAGAGTTATTACCTTTTTCTGTTTTTTTTGTCTCATTATTAAGGAATGATATTCTACCCTTAGGTATCTCGTATCTATATCTATCTATAATCATATCTTGAAAAAAAATAGTACTCATACAATTAAGGGGAAGCACCATAACGCATACAGGGCAATTATTTTTCTCGACTTCATATATTGCTTTTTCTATCCATTTTTTCTTATTCGAAAAAGGGGGGTTTAAAAAAACTCGCTCGCCAGACCAACTCTCATTCAACCCATCGACGCCGAGATCGTGTTGAGAACCTTTTAAGCATTTAATGTTTGAAGAGTCACATGCACCATCATACGAAAATCTAAAAATAGCGTCTAACTGATTAAAAAAAGAAATAGGCGTATTAAAAGTATCATTATGTTTCACATTCATTGATTTCATTTCATTCTCCATTGCCTTGCTAGGCTTTAATCTTCAAAGGTCAAAAACTCAATTGACTCTAAACTTCTTTTAGTCAGGTTTTTATTTATAGCGTGTAGCTGCATATCAAAATTATAAGGACTTTCGCAGTTCACTCTCAATGCTTTAAAAAAAGTATTAAAGAATTTTCCCATCTCTAAATCATCCGTATTGGCTAGTGATTCCGCAATTTCTTCTACGTCTATATTAAATTTTGTTTTCATTGTAGTTCTCCATAGCCTTATTGGGCTTTAGTTTGTAGATATGTTCCATGTAGAACATTGTTTATTTTTTAAATGTATTATCGTGAATGATCAGTCTTGATTGGAGTATATAGATATATGGATTTAAATCAAGTAAATACTTGAGTAGTTTGTATTAATTACAATTATGATTTACAGGTTTATTGAGAGCACTTTCTTCTATATCTTAAGCAAATATAGTGTCCCGTTTCTCTTTTCGTGTAGTAAGCTCTTGCAGCCTCAACGGTTTCAGAGTCTTCAAATATAATCAAAGCGGAGGGTATATCTCTTATTACTCCATTGCATGACATCTTACCAAGGCTTTCGCCCTCTTGTATTAAGGTTAAACATTGAGGCAGTGGAGGCTTATTAAAATAAACAGAAGCATCGGTACTAGCGCAAGAGCTAAACCCAGTCACAAAAACAAACATCATTAAGTAAATTGCAATTTTCATTTATTCCTTAATTTTATTTAAGTCATGTAGAACTATACTGAGAACTACAATCTCTTCATTAGTTTTTGCGTCTTTAAGCATCTTATTCAAAACTGCAATCTTATTTTCTTTGAGATTATAATTCTCTCTTATGTCATCAACTTTCTTGTCAACCCAAAGAGCTAAGAACTCATCAATAAGAGCTTTTATTTTGGGAACGGCGGTCGCAATTGCAACCACACCGTTAAATATTGTTAAGATTCCCATTAAGAAAAAATCTTAGTGATAAGTTTAATCGCCTCATCAGCCTGGATATCTTTAACTTCCTCGCCTAATTCTTTATAAGCTTTACCAGCTTCGACGCACTCTTGTAATGCTCTGTATAGCTCTGGAATGTGGATAGAATCTTCAAAGCCAACTTTTCCATCTTTCATAATCTTTTCGCCAACGCTTACCACACCCTTGATTCCATCAATTGCTAATTCTAATTTGTCAGTGTCTTGCATAATTACTTCCTTGTTAGTGTTTTGTTTGTTGAATAATTAAAACAATACTTGGTTTATTGACAATATGGCAAACAAGTAATCTAATATTAAAAATAACCAACCGAAACGATTAGGAGTAGAGATGGAAAACCAAAACGGTGAAAACCAATCAAAAAAACCAACAAAAACGAAGAAAGTAAAAAAACCAGGTAGGCAATACAAGGGTCAGATCGAAGTTGATCACGACTTATTCAGGTTAGAGCCAGCAAATACTAAGAAAAATATTTCATTTCGTAAAGATCAATACATATGGGAAGAAATACCACACAAACATATGTTCCACACTGTCGACTCTGATGGGAAACCGCAATACAAAACATGTCCAACAGCTTCACATTTTCATAAGATGGTAGTTAATGATGTCGATGGGGAGTTAATCGCTGAGTGTTCTGGACCATATCAAATGAAAATAGTTAAAGGTCAAAGGGTAGAAGTTCCTTATGAGAATGATAATCATAAACATGTAGTAACTTACTTAAGATCTGAAAGAATTATGCAGAGAGTCTACAATCAAGACGCTTTAAACATGATTAATCAGATAAAAAGTCAGGACTCAGAAAAACTTAGAAACCCAGCAATCTAGGAGTAATCATGTCTACACGAGACTTCATAGCGACCACTTTTAACAGAGAGGTCGAGACTTTGTTTGAAAGCAACGAACAAATAAAAAGATTTATACTAGACCATGAGCGTAAAGAGTTATGCATCGATAATATTGCCAAAGAGATAAGAATTGCAGAACTCGGAAGCGTATTTAAGGTTAAAACTAATCACGTTGAATTTGTAGCTAAAGAATATGCTAAGACTTTTTCTAAAGCCGCTTTGCAAGCCGCAGAAGAAAAATCAGTTTCAGAGATGGAAAAGATTAGAAGAATAAAAGAAGCTCAAGATAAAGAGGATGTAGCTAACATGTTTGGAAGTTCTGACAGCTCAGTGAGTCTATAATGAGCAAGACCTCTAAAGATAAAACATCAGGTCGCCCAAAAGCTTTAACAAACAAAGACAAAGAGAAGATAGTGCGCCTAGCTAAGTTTGGTTTTACTGACGATCAAATCTCGGAAGTGTTCGGAATTACTAAGCAAACTCTTAATAATTATAAGAAGTATGACCCAGTATTTTTTGACTCCTTAAAGGCATCTAAGCTTTTAGCTGATGTTGATGTAATTGACTCGCTATATAAAAGAGCTTTAGGAATGAAGGTCAAAGAAGAGAAAGCAATGAGTGTTAGTGATGGTCATATGGGTGCCCACATTGAAAAGGTTGAGGTCTGGAAAGAATTACCTCCAGACCCAACATCAATGATTTTTTGGTTAAAGAATAGGCAGCCCGATAAATTTAGAGAGAAAGTAGAGCATTTTTCTGAGCAAGAGATTAGCGTTACTGTTACCAAGCATAAAGATGATTAATTTACTGCATGGCGATTGCTTAACGCTGATGAAAGATATACCAGACAATTCTATTGATATGGTCTTAACTGATCCTCCTTATGGTACTACAGCCTGCAAATGGGATACTGTGATTGACTTTGAATTAATGTGGAAAGAATTAAAAAGAATTACTAAAGATAATGGAGCTATTTGTTTGTTTGGAAGTGAGCCGTTTAGCAGTTATTTAAGGTTAAGTAATTTAAAAATGTTTAAATATGATTGGATTTGGAACAAAAGTAGAGCCTCTAATTTCATGAGCAGCAAGAAGGCACCTCTAAAGGAGCATGAAATAGTAAGTGTTTTTGGGGGCAGTTCTTATTTTCCGATAATGACTCCTATGACAGAAAGGCAATTGATAAAGCAGGGTACCGGCAAAAGAAGTAGATCCGAAATTGTTACTAAGCAATACGGAAAATTAAAAGAGCTTTCAGGTAAGAGAACTTCAAACTATCCAAGGTCAATAATAAAAAATATAAAGTCTGTTTCTACTAGATATAAGACTGAGTACTGCGGTCATCCAACACAAAAACCAGTAGCCCTATTAGAATACCTAATCAAAACTTACACACTAGAAAACGAAACTGTTTTAGACTTTACAATGGGATCGGGATCTACAGGTGTTGCGTGTAAAAACCTAAGTAGAAAGTTCGTTGGTATAGAGATGGATGATAAATATTTTCAAGTAGCAACGAAAAGAATAAGTGAACATAGACATTGACGCATGGGACATGCTTCCAACGCAAAAACTTCTTTACGAGGATAACTATACCGACATTATAATGCAGTCGTCCGGTTTGGGCAGCGGAAAATCGCACGGTGCAGTACGAAAGGCTATACAGCTTTCAGCTCTAAATGTTGGTTACTCTGGAGGTTTTCTTTGCCCTTCATTCTCAGACTTTAAAAGAGATATTAAGCCATTGTTTGAAGAGATCCTCGAAGATCACATGGGATTGAAACAGGGTAAACATTGGTGGTTTCATGGCTCAGATCATACCTATAAATTTATATGGAATAAAAAACCTTTGTTTATATTTACAGGGGAAAAGCCTATTGCTGGACCTAACCTCGCCTATTGCTTAATTAATGAGATGTCGCTTATTCAGTACGAAAGAATAAATGAGATGCTAAGAAGAGTCCGAGTCAAGAATGCACCATGCAAACAGAAAATAATGGTCGGTACTCCAGAGGACGTTTATGGATGGCTTGAAGATTTTGTTGAGAAGCAAGAGAAAATTAACGAGACTAAACCTAATACATTCAAACTACTAAATTCTGACACTGATGAGAATATTTATCTAGATGAGAATTATGGTGCCTATCTCGAGGGTATGCTCGATCCAATGCAACTCAAAATATTTAAAGCTGGAAAGATCGGTAATATTGGAACGAATAAATTTTACTATGCTTTCGATCTTATTAAGAATAGATCAGAGAAAGAGCTCGACACTAACATGCCTATCTATTGCAATGTAGATTTCAATGTTGGGAACATGCACTGTACTATTGCTCAGATATATTATGAGGGTTCAAATAAATACACTCACTTTGTTGATGAAATAGTCCTTAAATATAATGGTGCTGATACTTATGCGTTGAGGGATGCGATAGAACAAAAGTTTTATGCTCACCTTGGTAATATTGTTGTCACCGTTGATGCATCGGGTAAGAATAGGAAAACTACAGGTAAGTCAGATGTTAAAGTTCTAGAAGAAACATTTGGAACGGTCAGGTATAGATCATCAGGAAACGAAAGACTCAAGAAAAGACAGGTCTTAGTTAATGGATTATTTAACCATGGTTACTTGTTTATCAATAAAGACAAATGCCCTGTACTATGGAAGGATATGAAGAAAGTAGTACAAAAGAAAGATTTTACCAAAGACGGGACTAATGTTGATTTAACTCATGCGTCCGATACCCTAGACTATTTGATAACTCACGAATACAATTTACAAGGTAAAGATAACTTTAACTCATACAAGGCAATGTAAATGCAAATCTATAATGAAGACAAACTACTCGACCAAGACTTTAGAGCGATGCTTATTGAAGAGATTGAAGGTGAAGAAAACGTATCTAGAAAGAAAGAGTCATTTAAGAGGTATGAGATCTATAGAGATAGAATCAAGAAATACATACTAGAAAACCTTTCTCTTGAGATGGATGATGAGACTGTTAACGAGATGCAGTCGAGAATTGCCACTGTTAATATGTTTAAAAAGATGGTCCAGAAGAAAGCTCGAGTTTACAAGAACGCTCCTATTAGAACACCTCTAGTCGAAAAGGAAGGTGACTTTATCTCAAGCCTAGTCGACCTTTTAAATCTCAACTCCACAATGAAAAAGGTTGATAGATATAAGGAAGCCTTTAGAAATGTTGCAGTGTACAATAAGCCTTACAAGAATCATGCTGTTGATGGTAAATGGTCACATATGCTTGAGGTATTAGCGCCTCATCAGTTTGACGTTGTAGAGGATCAGGATAATAGGTCTATGGTTAGGGCTGTAATCTTGAGCCACTATGCAAACAAGTCTTTTAACGAGAACTATTCCAGTCCACAAAACAGAAATAAATCAGGTCTTAAGGGAAATTTTAGAGATGGTGATGGTAAGAAGCAAGTAATTGCAGACTCTCCAGGGGATGAGAATAAAGAGTATGTTTTTTGGTCTAAGAACTATCACTTTACTTGTAACTCTAAGGGCGAATACATAAACAAAGATGACAATGAAGATCAAGATAGAAGCAATCCTGTTAATGAGCTCCCCTTTACATTCTTCTCTAAGGATCAAGACAACTCGTTTTGGTCTACAGGTGGAGAGGACATTGTCGACGGCTCAATACTTATCAACACTTTATTAACAGATCTATACTTCATTGCTAAAGTACAGGGCATGGGGCTGTTTTATATGTTCGGCTCTAATGTTCCAAAGACATTTAAGATCGGTCCGAACAAAGCTATTACAATGAAAGTTGAGGAAGGTGAAGCAACTCCTAGTATCGGTTTTGCTAGTTCTAATCCTCCAATTGGTGATCATATGACAATGATTGAGCAGTATGTTGCTTTCTTATTATCTACAAACGACCTAGGCGTTAACTCTATCCAAGGTAAATTAGATGGAAGTAGCGCATCATCAGGAATACAGGAAATAATTCAAAACTCTGAGCCTATGACTGCAATTGAAGATGAGCAAGAACAGTATATGGATAAAGAAAGTAATATTTTAAAGATTGCAAACAGGTGGCAACAAAACTTAGTTGATACAAAAACAGGTTTGTCTATTGGGTTTAATGATATTGGTAGCGTTGATGAGGTTCTTTATATGCTCGAGTTTGATAAGCCGCAACACTTCTCTAGTGAAGTTGAGAGGCTTGCAGCGATGAAGTCGCGAATGGAGCTAGGAACTATAAATAAAATTGATGCAATGATTGAAGAGAATCCGAAGCTAAGCCGTGAAGATGCGCTTGAGAGTTTACTTGCTAAGCACGAAGAAAACATGAAACTTGCAATAACTAATGCAGCGAGTTTTATTGATGAAGCAACAGATGATAAGGAAGAGATAGAAGATGGCGAAAGCGGTAATCAAGAAGATTAAGCTAGATCTTAGTAAGGTATCTAAGTCTGATAAGAAGCTTGTTAAAGCTGAGGTTGCCCAATATATTGTGGATAACATTGTTGATAGAGTTGGTAGGCAAAATAGTCCAGTTAGTAAGGGGCAATTTAAAAAGAATCTGTCTCCAGAATACAAGAAGCTAAAGATTGCAGCAAAGGGCAGTGGAGCCGCTGACTTAAACTTAACGGGCAGTATGTTAGAAAATGTAGAGGCTAGGTTTAAGGGTAGTGAGATGTCAGTGGGGCTTCATCAGGACGCAGGCTCAGAGAACATGCTTAAGGCTGAGAATCACAATAAGACAACTCAGAGATCATTAAAGTCAAAGGTTCCAGCAAGGCAGTTCATACCAAAAAAGAATGAGAAATTTAAGCGTGAAATAATGAAAGATATAAAGGATATAATAGATTCTTATGCTCAAGATGAGGGTGATTAATATGAAAGAGTATTATTGTCAGTTATATAAGCGTAAATATTATATCTTTAGAGGGGTTAGTTGTAGTCATTTTTCTTATTTCATGAAAGATAGATTTGAATTAGAGGTTAATGTTTATTCAAATGATGGTTATTGTGCCGAGATATGTGATGTTGATGGTTGCTGCTTCACTGTTATCTGGGTTAGGTATAAAAAAATGATTCCTGAGCTAGTTCATGAGTTAACCCACGCAACGATGAACCTATTTGATTTTGCTGGCATTAAGTACAGTAGCGATAATTCTGAGCAGTTTACATATTACCTAGAGAATCTATTAAGGATATCACTTGCCAGTGAAGATTAGCGGTCGGACTAGACTGAGTAAGAAATTAAGAGCAGCGTTACCCGACGCTAGAAGTAACTCAGCTAAAGAGATTAAAAGAAACATAGTTAAAATAATAGTTGATAAAATTAAATCGGGAAATTCTCCTGTTAGTGGTCAAAACAAATATAAAGGATATTCGAAGTCATATAAAAAATCTAGCGGTAAGTCTAATCCTGTGGATCTCACCGCTACTGGAAAGATGTTGAGAGACATGAGAGCCACGCAGAAAAACACTGGTTCGGTCGTCATAGACTTTAGAAGTAATGATCAAAACCTTATCGCTAGCTACCACAATAACCCTAGCTCAAATAGTAATATGCCTAAAAGAAAGATACTTCCAAGAAGAAATGAGAAATTCAAGCAAGACGTTATGGATAAAATAATAGCTATTGTCAGAGCAGCTGTGAAGAAAGCATTTAAATAATTGCCAATTCATTAAATAAGACAATACAATTAAGTAAAAATAGATACACGAGTCGTACTTAGGTATCGCAAACATTAAAACATCGAGTCGTACTTGATGAGGGTCGTACCCAGAGGAATAAATATGTCAGAAGAATTAGAGACTGAAGAGATCGTTGAACCAGAAGCTATTAGTGCCGAGGCTTACGAGAAAACCAAGAACGACATGCACGCTTTTAAGCGCAAGTTCATGGATACTCAAAAGCAATTAGAGGATTTTCAAGGAAAATTTAAAGAACTTGAAGAGAAAAACCTTGAAGGTAATAATAACTATAAAGAACTCTGGGAGAAAGAGCGTACTTCTAAAGCTGATATTGAAGGGAAGCTTAAATCGCTTACTGGGAATATCTTAGAAGACAAGAAAATGTCTAAACTAAAAGAGGAAGCACTTAAAAACGGTATTGATGAGGACTTTCTAGACATGTTAGATGCTTTTGACACTTCGGACATACTGGTTGAAACTACTAGTAGTGGTCAATTTGTTGTTAATGGTGCTGATACATGGGTTGAGGCTTTAAAAAGCACTAAGCCAAAAATGTTTAAGCAGAAGGTAGATCCTACTATTAATAATAAAACTGGTAACTACGACGGTAAGGACAAAACGTATTCGTCTAAAGAGGTCTTAGCATTGCAGAAAACTGACCCTGATAAGTATCAGGAAATAATTACTAAAAAAAGACACTTAATCAAAAACTAACGAGGTAAAAAATGTCTGATCAATTAATTACAAGTGGCGTAGAGTCAGCAGCAATCGTACCAGAATTATGGTCCGGTCGTTTTTATGAAGTTCTACTTGCTGAGCTTCCATTTAACGGTTCAATTTCAAGAGACTATGAGAATGAAATCTCAGATCTTGGTGATATCGTAAACATTTCAACTATCCCAGAATTTTCTGGAGCAACTGAATTATCAGAAGGTCAAAGAAATGACGCTGACGCTGTTACAATTACTAAGCAGCAATTAGTTGTTAACAAGAGACTTGTAAAAGACTTTATTGTAACTAAGAGAGCTCAACTTCAATCATTGCCAATGATGGATAAGCTTAGAGAGCACGCTGTTTATGCAATCATGAAGAAAATGCAGTCAATCATTATCGAGACTATTATCCCTAGCGCAACTGGTCCAGACCATCAAATCGCTTTTGATAGTGGAACGACTATGGCTCTTGCAGACATTCTTGAAGCTAAAGAGCTTCTTGATAATCAAGATGTACCAGCTCAAGATAGAAAGCTAATCTCAGGTGTAGCTCAGTATAATGACCTTTTCAATATTACTGGATTCACATCAAGAGACTTTATTCCAGCTGGATCACCACTAACTTCTGGGGCTATTAGTACTCCGGTTCTTGGTTTTGATGTTGCTTTAACTTCTGAGCTTGGAAATGTTGGATATGCTTTTCACCCATCATTCATGACTATGGCGATTCAAGATAACTTAAACATTAGTGTTTATGATCTTGGTGTAGATGGTGTAAGAGGTAACAGAGTAAATGTTGACCTTTTATTTGGTGTTAAACAATTAGACAACAAAAGAGTTGTTAAAATAAGCTAATTTAGGAGGCTTTTATGTCAAGAATTGGAAATAAAGTACATATGCAAAAATATGTTTATGATTTTGCAGAAGATGGTGGAGTTGAGGGGGTTATAGCTCTTTCATCTAAATCAAACTCATCGTCTTTGCCTGATAATGCTCTTGTAAAAGAAGTTCATTATTTCGTAGAGGCAGCGGTTGAGGGTAGCACAAGCACAATGTCTTGGGGTAACACTACTGACGCTGATGGTTATTCTGGAGCTGCGATTGCAGAAGCTAGCTTAGCTATCGACGCTGTAGGTAACGGTGCTGCAGGCGCTGCTGCTTTACTTTGGGATGATACTAATGATCACAGCATTCCATTCCTTGCTAACTCTGTAAACGATAGAGATTTCAACATCACTATCGCTTCAGGAGATTTAACAGCAGGAAAAGTAATTTTCTATGTAGAGTTTTTTCTACCATAATTAATTAGGGGGCTTCGGCTCCCTTTTCTTTAAAGGATTTATGAGAAATAAGTTCACCTTTATTACTTACATATGCAGTAAAGATCTAGACAAGCTGACTCGCTTTGTTTGGGAATTGCCGTATAGAATAGAAGTTAAGGGCACAGAGTTAAAAGATGATAAGTGGTACATCATTTTTAACCATTCAGACGAGAAGATGCCACGCACAACAAAACTAAAAAACATAGACCTGGATAAAATATAATGGCTGTTGATGATAACTGGGGCGAGGCTATACGCAAGAGTGCTAAGCAAAAGACTCCAGGTGATAAGTCTGAGTATCTTTTAGAAACTTCTAGCACCCTTAAGGGTCTTGATTCTGATGGTGAGTATGCTGAAGTGAAGTCTTTAAAAGAAGGTGCTCTTTCGGTTTCTTCTTTCAGTCTTGAAGTTGCAAAAAATCAAATTCAAAACCATATCACTGATTCAAAATTTGGCAGAAATAGACAAATAAATACCACCACGGTTCCGGAGACAATTTGGTCTGGCTCCGGGGTTTATAATGGTTACCCGGTCTCGGCTGGTGCTACAGAGATAAGATCTTCCAGTATATCGGATGGTCCAGTTTCAAGTGATGCGTTTTCTTATGCGCCTGATAGTGTTGATGAGATGAGAATGTGGTTAAGAGCAGGTGACAATCAAACTGTAGATGGTAGTGGTTTTGTAACTACGTGGGGTGACAAGTCTGGCAACGGTTATGATGTGACAAGTGCGAGTGGCGGTGTAGCGTATAGCTCATCAGATACCACTCTAAACAATCAACCAGTACTAGATATGAGTTCGGATACAACTAGGTTTGCGATACCTCAAGCTTTTGGTGCTAGTTATAGTGGTAAGGTTGGTGCGACGGCTTTTTTGTTAGTGAAAAGAATGAGTTTTAATACTCTCGATCCGATGTTTGATATTGGTCTTTCAAATGGTGATTCAAAGTTTTACTCCGCAATAAGGTCAGATGGAAAGTTTGATGCTGGTGGTACACCTAATACAACAGATCCGTACGACGGTATCAATGCAGTTGGTGGCAATATAACAACTTCCGATTGGTTTCTACACGAGTTCAATATGGACTTAGTTAACGATACTATTAAATGTTATGTAGATAATGCTTTAGAAGTAACAGAAAGTGTTTCTTATCCCACTACATCATCTTTTCAAGAGAGCTCTTCGGCGGATTCAAATTTATTTGCACTTATACAGGGGGCAGAAAAAGGTGATTACAAGGTGGCTGAAGTTGTTTTTTATTCAAAAACACTAAGCCCATCAGAGAGAGACTCTCTTGTTTTTTATTTTAATGATAGATACGATTTGGCAATGCCATACATTACTGGCGATCCAACTGTTAGTGGTAATGGTGCAAGGTCGGTTAGGGTTTCTGGTCTAGATCTAAATCTTGAGCCTATAGGTGAAGACGTTTTACTGTCTGGCGAAAGCTGGGTTGATTTAACTAGGAGCTACAAGAGACTCTCCAGGGCACATATTTTAAGCGCTGGTTCTAGCCTTACAAATATAGGTGATATCACGGTTAGGCGTAAGGATGAGATAAGTAATATCTTTGCTGTCATTCCAAGCCTGAGCGGTGAAGCGTCAGTTTCTTCTGATACCGTCCCTAAGGGTAAAAGTAGAATTATAAAAAGAGTAAATTGCTCAATGTCTACGCCTAGCGGTGTCGCTGGGTCGGCATCAGTCTCGCTAAGAGTTAAAGATTCGGCATTGAATGGGGCGTGGCGTTCAATTAGAGATTTCACTATTTCAACTAGTCAAGACTATGATTCTTTTTTTGTAGGTGGCATCGTTGTTGATGAAAAATTTGATATTGAATTTGTCGCTTACTATGTAGATGTTCAAGGCACGCAAATTAATGCAGAGATAGAATTTTTTGATATAACTAAATAGAGGTTCATGTGATTAAAATAAACGAAAAACTAAGTATTCTATATAGTAACAATACTGTTTTCTCTGACCTATCTAGCCCTATGGCTGGTTTTGACAGAGGCACCGCGACAGTTACATTCGTTGCAGCAGATGATAAGTTATATGTAGGTTTTTATAAGCCTATAAGTCTTTTTTATATAGACATGAACACGGCTAACACAAATAACGCAACAACTTCTGTTAAATATTACAATGGAAGTTCCTATGTATCTGTTGAGGGTTTTCATGATGACAGTGACGGTCTTGTTAGATCAGGGTTCATTAGGTGGGATAGAAATCAAACCGACGAAGCCAAGTCGACAGTAAATTCTATAGAGAAGTTTTGGTATGAGATAACGCTAAGTGCCGATACTACAGAGATGGTTATCAACGGAATTAATATAGTTTTTAGTGATGATCAAGATCTTAAGAGAGAGTTTTTTGATATTGAGAAATATAAATCACCAAGTGAAGCGTCTTTTATTCTTTCTCACGCTGCTGCGAGAGATGAGATTATACAAGAGTTAAGAGCTGATGGAAGATACAAAGAAGATTTTGCAACTGGTAAACTTAAAGATATTACTTCTTTTGATCTACTGGAAATATCTCAAGTTAAGCTAGCATCGACATATTTAACTATGTCCAAGATTATGTTTCAAGCATCTGATGAGTCCGACGATGTTTACATTCAAAAGAGTGACCGCTATCGTAGTTTATATAATAAAGCCATGAAGACATTCTACTTAAGTGTTGATGTTGATGATGATGGTAAGGTTGACCAATTTGAGGAATTAGCCTCAAATACAGCGAGTTTAATTAGACGATGAGTGTAAGTTCAATATTAACATCATTAGAGGCTCAGGTCGCAGCAACACTAGGTTCCGATTATAAAGAGCTTGAGTATATATACGATCTAGAGGCTAATAACTCTAAGAGTATAGACAAGCGATACGGAGTTGGTGTTGATGCTGGAGACACCGTGTCGGGTACTAATAAAGCTATTACATTCGACTTTAACTTCTTTGTTATATTAACTCGTAGCTATGTTAATAAGTCTAGCGATGAATCTGAAAGGGTTGTAATCAGCGATTTACATGATCAATTAGAGGCTATAGATGTAAATGTATTTCAAAAGAAATTAAATAATGTAAATGTTTTGCTAGTGAGTAGCATATCTCACGACGCTCCAGAGAAAATAGAAAAGGGCGGTGTTGCCTTAAGGGTAAATTTCGTCGTAAAATTTAGAAAACAAACAACTAACTAGAGAGGGTTATAATGGCAATTGGAATAGTAACTAACGAATCAACCGTGGCGCTAATGCCCGAGTCAACTGAAGGCACATATGTAGCTCCGGCTTCTGGAACTGATTATGTAGAAGTTTTAGAGGGCGCAGAATTTAATAAAACAAGAGAAGAACTTACTAGAAATACGCTAGGTGGGACCGTTGAGGCTGAAGCTTCTAGAGTTGGTATTGCCGAGGCGAGTGGAACTGTCGGGGTTGAGCTTAAAGCTAGCGCTACAGAGGGTGATGCTCCCCAGAGTTTGGATGTCTTACTTAGATCTTTACTTGGTGGTAAGAGACAAATACTCTCAGGTCAAACAAGTGACGCTGCGACTCATACCGATACGATTATTTATTTTGCAGACACATCAGTTTTTAGTATCGGGGATATAATTCTCGTTAAAGAGGCAGGGGCTTTTGAGTGCAGACCAATTGTAGCAATTACTGCTGACGAATCAATAACATTAGCTTTCGCTCTTGAGAATGGTGCTCCAGCAAGTGAAGTTGTTGTTGCTCAGGTTACAACTTACTACTCTGATACTGCGAACGCTATAGCATTTAGTGCCGAGCACAACTTAGGTAACAATGCAATTAAGCAAAAAGTAAGAGGGTTAAGAGCTGCAAGTGGATCAATTAATAATTTTACAGTAGGTCAATTACCGCAAATGGAATTCGGACTACAAGGTTTAGATATTGCCAGAGTTGACGAAAATGCTTCTTTCGCTCCAGTCTTTACAGCCGATGCATTGCCACCGGTTACCTTGTCGGCTTGTGTTTACTTATCAGGTGCAAAACTAGCATATACGGAAGCTTCTTTATCTATAGAGAACACAATCAACTATATTCAAGACGCATGTGATGCTGATGGAAGGATTGGTTCTAGAATAACGGATCAAGCTACATCGTTCACTTTCAATCCATACATGCAAGACGATTCAACGGCTGCTACATGGGATAAGTTTAATACGAATACTAATGTAAGCGTTTTCACTTATGCTTATAATCCATCAAGTACAGCTGGTGAGTTTAGCGAGATCGTTGCTTTTTGGTTACCACAGGGTAAAATCACAGCATCTCCAGTAGCAGACACTGACGGAATTGTTGCCGAATCGATTGAGATTAAAGCTCATAAGAACCTGGGAAATGACTCGGTGTATATTTCTTTCTTATAGAAATTAACAAATTTAATACTAAGTAGCCTTGGACTTGTCTAAGGCTTTTTTTATGTATACTATTTTGGTTAACCGTGGAGGATTAAATGAGTAATAAGATCTTGAGATTATCAGATAGAATTAAGCTTGATATTGGTGGCGTTATATTTACGCTAGCCCCATTAAATAGATTTCACAAATTAAGCCTATCCAACTGTACTACAATAAAAAACGGAGAAGAGCATTATGACCTATCAAGTGCTCAGGCTCTATATATTAAACATGCTGTAAAAAACGTTGAAGGTTTGACGGGATATAATGACGTGCCTTATGAACTAGAATTTGACGGCGATCAGTTAACAGAAGATTGTGTGAGCGAGATACTAAGTCTAGACCAAAGAACTAAGCTTACGACTTCTGCTTGGCAGTTACTAAACGGGATAAAAGAACTTACCGATTTGGAGACAGGAGAAAAGATGGAAGGTGTAACTCTTGAGGTTGTTCCAGGGGGAAAGTAAAGGTCACCGGAGGTTCTAGTTGCCCAGTCGTAAAATATTTATTTGAGTTTATAAAGTCTATTTCAACACTTACAAGTAAAGATTATGCTGAAATAACAAGCACTTTTATGACTTTGACTGAGCCTAAATATAGGTGTGGTGACTGTAAGCGCAAGTATAGATCTGATGGTGATAAATGGACTAAGCATAGAATGCACATGGCTTGCAACTACTTTGCTGATAAGCCACGGCACGAATATAGACCTGATGGTTGCAATATCGGAAATCCTAAAATACTTTATACTAAATGTGTCGGGAATTATTACAATGGTTTTTGGGCTGACATAATTAATTATTATCCACAATACGAAAAAGGCTTGCTACCATTTGAAGGTTCACTAATGAATCAACCGGCTAAGTTTGTCGAAGTCATGTCGTTAGTGCATAATTTAGTAAGCGAAAAAGAAACCGAAAAAGCAAAACAGGCTAAAAATAATGGCACAAGAAAAAGTAACCGTTGAAATTAGTATTGAGGAAAGAGAAGCATTAAGAGCTTTATCTAAACTCAATAGGGGTGTAGACGATTTTGCGGACAAAACAACAAAAAAGGTAACTAAGGTTGACCGTGCTTTTATTTCTTTCGCTGGTAATCTCGCTGCTAATGCGGCTGGTAAGGCTATAGGATTTTTAAGTAACAAATTAAGTGAAGGTTTTGATTCTGCTATCTCTTTCCAAAAGGGATTAACAGAAATAAACACAATACTACCAAAAAATACAAAACTAACACAAATACAAATAAAGCAATTAGAAGAACTTGGTAAAAGTTACGGGACCGATGCGACTCAGCAAGCCAAAGCTTATTATCAAGTTATATCGGCTGGCGTAACTGATGCTACAGAAGCAAATAATCTTTTAAACGATGCCAATAAGCTCGCGGTCGGTGGTCTAAGTGACACTACATCGGCAATTAATATTCTTACATCGGCGACAAATTCATACGGTATTGAAAATCTTAATTCTACTCAAGCGAGTGACTCTTTATTCACAGCCGTAAGATTAGGTAAAACAACTGTTGATGAGCTTGCTAGTAGTCTTGGTAAGGCAATCCCAGCGGCAAAGGCTGCAGGGGTAACTTTCGATGGTTTGAACGCAGCAGTAGCAACACTAACAACTCGAGGATTCGATACGGCTGTTGCTGTAACTCGAGTCAATGCATTATTTACAGGTCTTGCACGTAACGGTAAAATACTAGGCGCTGGATTTGATTTAACTGCTGTTAAGACTGAAGGTTTGGCTGTCGTATTAGCTAGACTAGAAAAAAGAACAGGAGGTGGATCAGGGGCTTTGTTAAAGCTATTAGGCTCAACTGAAGCTGTCCAGGCGGCTCAGACATTAGGTGCTAATGGTGCCAGAGACTACGCTTCAGCATTAGAGCAATTTTCTAGTAAGGCTGGATCAGCAAACTCAGCATTTGAAGAGTTTAAAGAAAGCTCAGTAGACTTTAAATTCAAAGTATTAAACGCAAACCTAGACGCAGTATCTAGAAACTTTATCGAAAGATTTATACCAGCTTTGGCTGAAGCATCTGATGCTGTTGTGGCATTCTTAACCGACACCGCTGCAGACTCTAAGTTTGCAGAACAAGGTTTGGATGGTCTTAGAAAGGAATTAAGTGCTTTAAGGTTAGAGGCTAGTTCTATTGAGGAAAACGCTTTTAATTTGCCAGACTTCTTACTCGGTAACCTTGATGAGGCTAAGGCTGGTGTTAAGTTATATGAAGCAAAGATCGCTGAAGTTACCAGTCTTGAAAAAAACTTAGTTGAGTCTAGGGTTGCAAACGCAAACGCCCTAGATGCTATAAATGACGCTGTATTTGGAAGGTCAGAATTTGTTACTCAAGGAGCTGCGCCCGCGCCCGCTCAGGCTGAATTTGATGTTGATGCAAGCCCAAGAGTCGTGGCTGAAGTAAAAACTAATGAAAAAGTGCTAGCTTCTCGAGCACAGTTTGAAGCGCAACTTGCATTACTAGAAGAAAATAAGAAGATAAAAGAACAAGAGACTTTATTGCTTGATGATGAACTTGGTGGTGAGCAACGAGAAGCTGTGCTCCTAAAGCTACAAGAGTTTAACGATAATAAAGCAAATATAGAACTTAACGCAGCGTTGGCAAAAAACAAAGCGATAACAGATGTAGAAAACCAAGGTTTAGCAAACTCAATTGCAAGGTCTAATAAAGAGATAGCAGTAGAGAAAAATAAAGTTAAAACAAAGGCTGAACTTGATGCTCAAAACCTTAGAGATAGAGCTGCTTTCTTTGGTGCGGCTAGGTCTCTTGCGAATAGCGAGAATGACGCATTAGCTGCAATTGGAAAGGCTGCTGGGTTATTACAAATTGCACAAGCAACGCCTCCAGCGATCGCATCTTCATTTAAGTTTGGTACTGCTACAGGTGGTCCAGTCTTAGGTGCTATTTTTGCCGGTATTGCTGGGGCTGCTCAGGCTGCTCAATTAGCTCAAATGCAGAAGTTTGCTACCGGTGGTGTAGTTGGTGGTTTCAATGGTGCAACTAACGGCGGTGATAATACAACTGCAAGCGTAAGAACTGGAGAGATGATACTAAATTCTAATCAGCAAAAAACTCTTTTCGATATAGCAGACAATAAATCTAGTGGGAATGGTATGCCACAGGTAATAGAAGTTACTAGTATAGTTCAAATAGATGAGAGAGAAGTTGCTCGATCTGTAAGAAACCAAAAATTGGAAGGATTTCAATGAGCTTAAAATTCTTATCAAATAATTTAATAGATAGCGCAGTTATTACGCCTTCTACGGTCAACGCTCAATATCCTATCTCAAATATAAACGTGGATCATAGGACAAAGACCTATAGATCTACGAGTAATAGCGACAATATCGTAATAGATTTTGGAACTGCTGAGTCTGTTGATCACTTTGCAATTGTAGATAACTGGCAAAATGGTTTCGGTGTAACTTCGGTAACCATAGAAGCGAACGGTACGGACTCATGGGGTTCTCCAGCGTTTACAACCACCGCATCATTAGATACTAAGTTCGGAGTAAGTATTAAAAAGTTTTCATCTTCTCAGTCTTATAGGTTCTGGAGGATTGTTTTAACTTCCACACTTGGTTATTGTGAAATATCTAAAATGTTTTTAGGTGCTGCGACAGAGATACCTACTAATGGCGTTAGTTATAATTGGTCTTATAAGAATAGAGATTTATCTAAGCAGTCTGTTAATCGTTTTGGTCAAAAGTTTATAGATGATATTGGGACGCAAAAAGAAATAACTGGCTTATCCTTTCAAATTATGGACAAAGATGAGATGGATAAAATATTTTCTGTATTCGATGTTAATAGGACGGTTAAACCTTTCTTTATTTACTTTGATCTTGAGACAGCTTCACTATCCAATAATGATGATAGATACAACGGACTTTATTATTTCTCAACAGAGCCTAGCTTTGTAAATATAAGTAGTGGTTACTATAATACTTCACTAGATATTATCGAGGCTAAATGACGACACTTGTTTGCGATGAGCTTATTACTACATTATCTCAGACTATAAATCTAAGCTATGATCGTATCTATCATTTTGCTGGTTTAAAAATTAAGCTTCTCATGTTTAACGCACCAAGTGGAACTTTTACACTGTCAATAAAGAAGTCTGGGGATACCTTGGCAAGTGCCGACTTTACTAGCGCAG
>Ga0307980_1000266_pt1 | contig 25725 bp, 40 predicted proteins | sample OrgLakmetage1060_FD_201817 | JGI IMG/M metagenome (GOLD analysis project Ga0307980, IMG submission 201817) | Saline water microbial communities from Organic Lake, Antarctica - #1060 | ecosystem: Environmental > Aquatic > Non-marine Saline and Alkaline > Saline | place: Antarctica: Organic Lake... | reverse complement strand
TATTTTGATTTTGATTTTGATTTTTTTTCTGACATATTTTTAGTTTTTTGTTAAGTCACGAAGAATAAATTCGTTCATTTTTTTCTTAGCTTCTTCACGGGTTTCACATAATAAAAATGGGGGGGGGGTGTTAAATATAGAGATATGAAAAAAGCACCACCTAAAATATTACATATTTCCCATTGAGTATATTTTTTCTTCCACCACAAATAACCTTTGGTTTTTATCTTTAAAACTTCTACTGTATAGTAACCTAAATATTCACTAACTCTATATTTTTTATGCTTATCCATCTAACTTGTTATTAATTCTTTAAGTCATTTAATTTTTGGTTTCTTTATGGGTTTTATAATTATGTGGATCGATTGGAAATCCATAAATATCACATGAAACCCACGTTAATTGTGATTTTTCCACTACAAATACTCATTTTATAGATCTCCAAATATTATTTATATGTGATACATTCCAATCAAAGAAATTAGTATGAAAAACTATTCTTTCTGATACTTTTTTAGATCCGAATACTCTTGCTAACTCACCAAATGATTGATCTAAAAAAGAATGACCATACCCTTTAACACCATCTAAATAAATATGTAGTTCTACATTAAATTTTAATGATCTCTCATAATTAGCTTTTAGGTTTTTTTCATAAAATTCTTCACCAGAATTAGGACCAAGATGGTCCCATCTACCACCCAACTTAATTCCGAAATCTTTTGATATATTTATTTCGATTTTCCCCTTTAAGTAGATTAGTTCATCCCTTATTTGCATAGCGGTCACATAGTCCTCTTCTTCAACAGAAAGTTTCAATTCTTCTTCAATCATTTGAATTTCTTCATCCAAAGTATTCATAGGAATTATTTTTTCTTTAATCACTTTACCTTCTATTAACCTTTTATATTTCTTACTTCCCTCAATAATAAATCCCATAGACGATAAAAGGTGATTTAATTGGTCTATGGTATAATTTTTAGAGTACATATCCCCCTCACAGATTTCTTCTATTCCAACATCTAATAGTTGTGGGAAAAAGGCAGTTATATGTTGATCTATCATATGACCACTAGTATCCCATGCGGTTATGGAAATAGTATAATTTTGACAGACATAATCAGGATAAATTATATCATTAACTTCTCTTATCTTCAAGAAAAATTCTGTTTGTTTAATCATGTAATTGTCTTAAATTTTGTATCCCATAAGATAAACCAGAACACGACCCATCTTCATCACACCCTGTGATTATAATAAAGACACCTTCATTATTATGTTCAAAATAATCATATGAGTAAGTATAACCTGTTTTTCTTGATTTAACTACAAAATTAATGGTTGTTTTCTCACTATTATATTGGTATTTTACTATATCATATATTTGAACAAGTGTCCCAGTATCATGTATGAAAAGACTATCTTTGAAACTAATATCAAATATATCAAATGATTCTGAATATTCTGCTGTTTCTAATTCTGAAATAAGACCATCAAGGTTTTTATCTTCAAAAGCATAACTTTCGGCTGATAATACAGAAAATGATGGTGGTGTTTGGGAGTTTGATAAAGGAACTAAGCTTAATATAAAGATCAATCCTAATAATAAATTTTTCATAATAATAATAATTGTTTTTTGTTTGTTTTATTTTTATTGTTTTTAATTAATTAAGTTTAATTACTTGGTAGAAAATAAGGAATTATGTGTATATACCTCTTTCTAGATTTTATACTTTTTTCTAATTCTAAAGCCTTGAGTTTACTCTCATATTGCTTATCACTCAACTCTACTAAAGTTTCAGATAAGTGTGTAAATGTCTTATGTGCATTTAATTCGGGGTATTTAGCTAAGTATATAGAAATCCCTTCCCCCGATAAGCTTTCAAAAACATCTTTCTCATGTTCAGAATATTTATCAACTAAAATACTTTCGAGTTGAGATGTTATATCAGTAGCCCTTTCTTTATGAACTTCAATTTCTCTTTCTATAATATTAAGTTTTTCAATGTCATTTACTTGAAAGTAATAATTTCCAATTTGACATAATACTAAAAGAAAAAAGGATACACAACTGAATCCAAAGACAACTTCTGAATGAGTAGAGTATGATTCACTTTTCCTCCAATCGTCACTATCTTTCTTTTTATAATAAATCTTTCGAAGTAAGATAGAAGTTAAAAGTAGAATAGTTCCTAGAAATGCAAATAACATAATTTTTTTATTTAGTTTATATTTTTAATTAATTAAGTTTAATATATAATTAAAATCAACAATTTCAAAATGAGATACCTTAAAAAATTTAACCACGTTTTAGAAAATAAATCTGAATCTGGATCTGAGTCCGAAAATAAAACTAAATCAGAATATTTCGGGAATATAGATGAAGATACAGTAAATAATGAAAATTATAGAAAAGTTATTTACACGGGAAATAACATGCAGTTAGTTCTAATGTCACTTAAACCAGGTGAAGAAATTGGTTCAGAAGTACATGAAGATGGTGATCAATTTTTTAGAGTAGAATCAGGTAAAGGAACTCTTGTACTTGATGGAGAAGAATTTGAATTTGAAACAGACTTTGGTATGACTATAAGTGCTGGAAAAGAACACAATATTATAAATAGTGGTGATGAATTATTGAAAGTTTATAGTATTTATGCTCCACCAGAACACCCTGAAGGAACTATCGAAAAGGATAAAGGTGATGGTGAAGAAATTGAAGAGAATATAGATGAAAGTATAACAGAAGAAGAAGCAGAACAATTATTTGGAGAAATCGATAATGAAGGTTATTATGATTGGTTTCAAAACGGTTATGCCGAAATGTTTGCTGATAAAATAGATGATGATAAATTTAAAGAATTTGTAGATAATGATGATGTACAAGGACTAGAAAATTATATCAATAGTATATTTAAGAAATACGATATATTTTAATGAAATACTTAAATAAATTTAATGAAAATATTACCCCCAACACTGTCTTAAATAAAAGGGGTTCAAGTGAAATCAGTTCAAGCAAATTTGATCAACTATTAAACACCCAATGTAAAAGTTACAGTGATAAAAATATTAAAATATTAAGAGGACAATCATATATGGGAGATCACCTTTATTTTGATCCTACAAAAGGAGAGAAAAGAAGATCTATTGAACCAACAAATGTACATGTTGATCTAATTGATCTTTTACCTTCATGGAAAGGATATCCTAAATATTCTAAATCAGTTATAGGAAAAACCATAGATGTTCCTATTAATTATAAAAATTCATCGGAAGTAAGGGGGTATGGATCACCATATGAGGTTATACCATTTGAAAACTCGGAAATTGTTATATGTCCATCTACTGATATATGGGATTCCTTTGGAAGTGATGGGTGGGGATCAGATATTAGATTTGTAGATAATATATTTAGTGAACTTTTTATGTTAAATGGATCTATTTCAAAGAAGGATTTAGAAGCTTTAAAGACAAGTGATGAATATATACATTCACATATAGATGAAGAAAGTGAACTACTTGAAAATATAAGTGAATATATGAATAGGGATAGTGAAAGTGATACTTTTTATAAACCTTGTAAAAATACAAATGGTTGGAAAGATAGAAATAGTGAGGATATTAGATTTAGTGATGTTTATAATTACATAAATGATTGTTTATTCAACCCAGAGGTCAGGGGGTTTAAACATTTATATTATGAGGATTTGAGACCACCATTTGAAGTATCCCGATCAATTTTTGACTTATCTAATAAACAAATATGGACAAGTGGACCAGTTATTATGAGAAAGGTACATTCTTGAAAAATTTTAGAAAACAAAAAAGGGAACAAATTAATGTTCCCTTTTTTTAAACCCTTGTTATTGTTAATTACTCAACAACACAACATTCTTCAATATGGTTATCTTCCATATATTGATAAAGAACCTCAAGAGGTAAATAAGAATCATCCCCATTTTCCTTCATCCATTCTATATCATCCTTTAAGTACATAGTATCATAACTGTTGTTATTTTTACTATATGGATCGATTAATTTTTCTTCAAAGAAAGGTACATCTATTTCAGTCTCTAGCTTTGTTGAATAATCAACTAACTGTTGTAAAGATATTTCATACATAATATTGACTTATTTTTATTACCAAAACCTAACTTCGTCCTTCCACCTTTTATTAGAGATAGTTCCTTTTTTAGAAACAGATCTCATAGTATCAAGATATGGGTAGTTACCAAATCTAAAGTCTTTTAGGTTGATTTTAACCCTACAGTTAACCATTTCACCATCAGGTCTTTTAAATTGAAGTCCACCACCATGTCTAATATACCACCCTTTAGAGGAAGCATATTTTTCAAAAATGTTTATATAGTAATCTTTAGTAGAATAAACTCTATCCATTACCCATTTTTTGAATGGTTCACACTCATTTCGATCTTCTGCTGATTCACCTTCTCTAAGGAAAGCGTTTCTCCATACAATTGCTCTACCTAAGACTTTACCTTCTTCATCTCGTAACATAAGAACTTTAACTTTCTTAGGGTTAGCGATATAAAGTTTAAGTCTATTTTCTGCGGCGTTATTCATACATGAACCACCTAAAGATCCTGATCTTTCAGCGTAACAATCTATGTTATAAGCTTCCTTGAATGAATCACCAGACCCCAATTCAAATCTATCTATATACTTGTAAAAACCACTAAGTGATTTATACTCATTTACAAATAGTTCGATATCCCTAGCTGAAAAAGTGTCTGTGAACATAGAAACAAATCTACCGATTTTTTTCCTAGTTTTCACATCTCTTCCGTTTCTATTAAAAGAAACATATCCTTCTCTTGAAGAGACATCAATGTTGTCTATTTCTTCGTCTATATCATGGTTGTCAGTGTTTAACAAGAAATCCGATATTGGACTTTCGATTTTATCTAAAATCGATATAAATTTTTCTTTAAATTCCATTTGTTTGATTTTTAATTAATGTTAATGTTTATACCCTTTATAATCCCATTTTGAAAAAAGTTTAAAAAATATTTTGATATTAATAAATTTCTATAACTTTTCCCTCACATATTACTGTTGTTCCAACCTTTAACTTAAAAGGATCTTCTTCACGTAAATACTTTAATAAGTTTGGAGTTGATTTTATTCTAACAAAGCAAACATCTTTTTCTTGGAGCATGACTGAGCAATGACAACCGTATTGTCCTTTATTACCCAAATCTATATAACACTTTATTTCTTTATTCAGTCTGTATAGATCCGATGTTATACACTCTGCTGTGATATTAGACATAATCTCCGAATTTTTCTTTAATCACTTTTTGAACTTCTAGAAGGTCTTTTTCCGTGCATTTTAAGTTAAATACAACTTTCCAATTCTTTATAGTAGAATCATCTACCTCATCATTGGTTATATTTACCTTTAAAAGGGGCTCAAAATGATCTGTTTCACTATCTAAGGTTTCTTTATTAAGGGAAGTGGATGTTATAATACCATCTTCTTCAATAGAAAATGTGTATTTACCATCCGAATCTCTTTCTATGATCTCACCTTTGGGTATTATTTTATAATCTTTTATAACCCTATACTTCATTTAGCTAGATTTTTTCATCTTTTCTTTAAAAGTTAAAAACTCATCTACACTTGGAATTTTTTCAAGTCCGAATTTTTGAATAAATGATTTACTATAAACTCGTTTCAACTTCATCAGTTTTAAGTGATCACCATCTGAAACCATAAGATTCAAATAGTTGTTTTTTCGCTTACTACTTTTTCTTTTAACTTTTGATTTTATTTTTTTTGACATAATTTTATATTTATTTTTATAATTCAATTTATTTAAAACTTCTACAAACCTCTTCCAAATATAGATTTTATATTCCTCTTTATCTTTAATGGGTATATATGATTTAACATCAAATCCCGTATATCGCCCAAAATCTTCTATATCCACTATGAAATGATTCACTGATATATCATCTATATCATCTAATTCATGATATTCTATAATTGCTCTTAAAAAAATTGAACTCAGTCATAAAAGTTCTTCTTTTATTAAAGTTATATGGACTATCCATAATTGGATCTTTTTCATTTTTATCTACCCAATTAACTAAATCATTTAATTTAATATCACTCATATTTATCTTATTTAGAGTTTGGTATTTCACAAACTGGTGGTAAATTCATTTTATGTTTATTTTTATAATGTCGAGATTCGTAAATTTTTATTACTTCTCGTTGTCGATTACTTAGAGATTTAATATCTTCAATGGAAGTTTCATACTTATGATCTTCAATCCATTCCATAGCCCATTCGAGTTCATCATAAGATGCTCCAATTTGCTCTTCATCAGTAGGAGAACCATCCCATAGTCCATCAGTAGGAGCGACGTTAATAATTTCATCAATTACTCCCAAGTGTTTACCTAAATCATAAACCTCTGACTTCATTAAATCTGCAATAGGTGAAACATCAACCATTCCATCACCACCTTTGGTGAAGAAACCAATCCCAAAGTCTTCAACTTTGTTACCTGTTCCACACACTATGTAATTTCTGTTATTAGCTTGTGAATATAAAGCCAACATTCTAAGTCGAGATTGAGTATTTGCTAAAGTTAAATTAGCATTTTCTCCCTCAAGATTCAATGTATCTTTAATTACATTATATGAATCTGTTAAGTCGATTCTCATTCCCTCAACATTGCCATAATTTTCACCTAAATAATCTATATGTTTATCAGATAATTCACCCGATTGACTTATCGGTAAATCAATTACTAAAACTGGAAACCCTGTTTTAGCACATAATGTAGATACAACAGCTGAATCAATTCCACCTGATACACCTACTACAAATCCTGATATTGAATATTTTGTTACATAGTCCTTTAACCATCCAACGATATGATCTTCTAATTCTTGTCCTTTCATTTTATTTTATATTATGTTATACTTAATTCTTCAAATTCTAAATAATGGAAATTATTATCTGATTCCCAAACTTCTAATAAATTTTCGAAACTCTTTTCATTTAGTGGGTTAATAGCATCTTTTAATAAGACAACTTTTAAACCTCTTTCCAAAAGACCATTGACTGCAAAAGATACACAAATATCAGCAGTTACTCCATAAACAATAACTACTTCTGTACCCCTTTTTTTCAAGATATCAACAATCCTATTTGTATTAGGATTACCTTCAAATACATCAAATTTATCTTTTCTTATTATTAAATTTCTTACGGGTGGTATATTATCTAAACCTAAGTTGATTGACCAATCAATTATATATGGTTGGTCTGGTGTAGTTTCATCAATAAACTCAACCCCTTTACTATCTGCCATACAGTGAGGTGGGAAAGTTTCTGCAAAATCGGGTTCATCAGATAACTCTTCTGAATCTTCATAATGCCAATCCATAGTGTTGATCACTCGGATTTTATTTCTTTCTCCAAAGTCTGTTATATTGGCTAGTGTGGGTTTAAGTTTTTCTGAACCCTCAACATATAGACTACCATTCGGTTCTATAAAATCGACTTGGGTATCTACATTCCACAGTATTGTATTTCCTCTATTTATTTCCATATTTTAGATATTTTTATTAAAAATAATCATTTATTACCTTAAATCAAAGAAAATTAAGAAATAACTGAAATATATCCTTTATTATAAAAATCACCTATCCTATAATTATACCCATGATATTCTAAAATATCTATGACTATACTTTTCATTTTTTCTGAATGACCAGTTATTATTTCTAAAGGTAGTTTTTCTGAAAAAATAACAAAATTCTCTACCATCACCTCTACATCTTGGTGTTTGATTCCATGTAGGTCTAGTCTAGGGGTGGTATTTTTATATTTTTTACTCATTGTTTGCAGATAGCAATTCCATTAAAGATACTATTTGTACATCATTACTACATATATTTATCATTTTCTCAATTTGAAATTGATCAAATTGACCATATGGTTTAAACCACTTATCTAAAAATTTAACCCATAAAGTAAAATCTGATGTTTCAAATGTTACTTCTTGCTCTGGGTTATGAGAACTACTACCTAATATAAATTTAATAGGTAAATCTTTTAACTCTGTTCTTTGTTTATAAGCTGTTCTCATATTTTTAATCCCTTTTAAAAATTCTTCTTGTTTTTGGTTATATGATTTTTTATCCTTTAATGACATAAAATTTTGTATCTTTTTTATTTTTATTTAATTTCAATAATAAAGTTTCTTTTATTTTATATATAATACCTATGAAACACCTAAAGGAAATTTAATGAGTCAGTTGATGAGATCAAATCTAATTTAGAAGGTATGTTTCCTCAAGTAGATAACTTGGAGAAGATAGGGAGTGGGGTATTTGGAAATGCTTACTTAGGAATGATTTAGTTGTTGTTAAAATGACTAATTCACTTTCTGAATATTACTTAACTAAGATGGCTATGGTTTCTAACCCCCCACACACAGTTAAATTCCATGATGCTGAATTTTTTAACCATTCAAAATTTCAATATGGTATTGTACATGATTATATAAATAGGGATGCGATGCCCGATAAAGAAGTTTGGAATCTAGCATTAAGAGGTGAAGATTTTCTGCGCCATCCGGACTAAAATGAGAAAAGAAATTTAGTTATATTTGATTTGGATGGGAATGTTTCGAGATCCAAATATGAAAAGTTTATGAAAAGATTTTCATAATCATTATAATAGTTTTATTTTAATGTTATTTTAATGTTATGTCTTTTAGAAACCAAACCATATGTATTTGCCCAGTTCTTAGAGACTTGAACTTTATATCTAACATATAACTACTAATTTCGTTTATTTTAGAGGTGAAATTATTGTTTGTAATTTTTATTATCCCACACATAGGAGTTCTAATAGAGTAATCATTATCTCCCCATATAACAGGGTTAACCCACTCCTTTTTACATTTATATTCAACAATATCATAATGATCACCATCAATTTTATTGAGCTTAAATATACCTATTAATATGTTCATTATTTGTCCAACGGTAAGCATTACTTAAAACTGTACTTCTTCCATTATCCCATATAACTGTATACCAAGTAAAAAAATGCAGGTATCCAGCCAATACACTATCATCAGAAATTTCCTGAATATACCCTATACACAAGGTGCATAATTTTCGGCTTTTGATATGTAATCTCCAACTTTAAACATATAAATTATTTTCAGAAATATAATCAATAACCCTTGTATGTAAAAGCCCCTCAAGGCTCTCACCACTTTTTATCTTATCTCTAATAAGAGTAGATGATAATTTTATCTCCGATTTTAAAATTGTAACATCTAAGTTTTCGCCCACACAAATATCGACCTCATCTCTTACAAAAGAAATGATAGGGTATTCAATAACCTCATCATAATTTTTCCATGATGTGATATTATTAATAACATCACTACCCATTATAATGCTAAAATTATAAAATTTACCTACTCTTTTTTCTAAATGGTAAAGGGTTTTATATGTATATGATGGTTGATCTAATTCTAACTCAATATCACAAGATCTGAAATTTGGTTTATCTTTAATAGAGTGGTTAACCATTTCCAACCTTAATTTTTCATCTAGTAAATTAGACTTATCTTTATGGGGATTATGGGGTGATACAACATACCATACCTCATCGATAGGTAGCTTTTCAAGGATAACATCACCAAGATGTAGGTGACCTACATGAATAGGGTTAAAAGATCCGAATATTAAAGCTACATTTGTCATTTATTTCATTTTATTTGTAATAGGTTCACCTAATATTTTTGAATTAACTTTAAGTTTAAGTTTAGTAATACACAATTCTGTTTTCATATCTCTGAATGTATATTCATTCATTTCATCACTAGACATTTCAATAATATCTATTTCCTCATTCTCAGATTCTAAACCTCCACCACTTGATACTTGACTAGAAACCTTTGATATAAACAAATGGACTTTCTCCGAAGTTCCACCAGGGGAAACAAAATAATCACCTAGATACTTCATATCATCTACTTCATATCCAATTTCTTCTTCAATCTCTCTTTCCATACACTTCTTAGGGTCTTCTCCTTCTTCAAGTGTCCCAGCAACAACTTCAATCAAATCTTGATTTTCTTCGTTATACAAACCTGATCGAAATTGACTAGCAAAGATATATTTTTTCTTCTTAGTGTCAAAAACCAATGAAGCTACACTATCATCAGTTCTATTTTTTGATGATCGAGTCATTAATTCTCTATCAATTACTTGACCTGATTTTGTCTCAACCTTTAATTTTAAGATTTTAAGAAACCCTTTATAAACTTCGTCTACTGATATTATTTTCATAATTTTAATTTAATTTAATTTTGAATTCCGCCAAATACAACAAAATTTCTATATTTTTTACCATCATTATCACCAAAGATAACCACTGCATTTTCACTCTCATATAGCATGACTTGACATGGTATTCTACCATTTAATATTCCTTGATAGATATAAATAGTTACACCATCACTTACAACCTCAGTACTACTGTTTATTGTAATAGTATGAATATCAATGCCACTTTCATCTTCATCTACATGAAATTCTATTTCGTTTCGTTTAAATTTAAAGTCTGCTTCTCTTTCATAAACAAGGGTAGTTTCTTCATACTCTTGAGTATTTTCACTCCATCCATAATTTTGGATTTTACTTGTTTCGATTGTTGTTACACACCCTGTTAGTACTACCATTAATATTACTAACATATAACTAATTACTTTTTTCATTTATTTCTTTTATTTTTAATTTACACTACACATTCTTCACTATCAGTATTGTCATACCCAAACTCAGATTTATATAATTCCACTTCTTTGTCAGGTCCCATAGTTTTATTTAAGTTATCTGATAATTTAACTAAGAAATTGTTAATTACTTCTTCACCATCAATTGATATAACTTCTACAGCTTTCATTACAATACTTAGGGTTTCAACTCCCATATCATTAGTTAGGTGTGTTCCCCAACCAAATCCTATTTGGATTCTGTCACCAAACCTTTCATAAAGGTCTTGAATTTTCTCAAGGTTTAATCCATCAGAAAAGACAATCATTTTATCTTTTGGATTGATATCATTATCTTCATAAATTTTAATAACTTTTTCACCAAATTCAAATGGATCTCCACTATCATGCCTAACACCTTTCCAATTTTGAAGATTCTCTTTTGTGAAATCCTCAAAGAAAGCTTTAGTTCCAAATGTGTCTGTAAGAGCGATACTTAATTCCTCACCATACATATCATACCATTCATCTAATATTTTCTTTTGTGAACCTCTCAAATCATCTCTCCAAATTCCAGATGCGATCATATACATTTCATGTGCATTTGTCCCATTTGGTTTCAAACCTAATTCTTTAGCTAACTTAACATTGGAAGTTCCTACAAAACCAGGTAATGATTTCATAATATCTACAACGTCTTTGTGCCAATCAGAAGAAAATCTTCTTCGTGTTCCAAAGTCAACAAATCCAATCTCGGGATGTTTTGATAGGAATGAGTATTTCTCTAAATTCTTTTGAGTACCATATTCAATGAGTTTTCCTTGATCTTGGTATTTAGACTTATAATAATATTCATTTATTACAGATAAAATTATAGTTTCCCAATAAATAGCATCTTTCCAATAACCTTGGGTTTCTATTTCAAATTGACCATCATCATTCTCAGTGATATTAACCTCTGGAAGATTGATGCTTTTCAAATAGTCAATATATTTATCTGAAAATATATTAAGGGTTTTTAGGTATTCACCCTCTTCATCTGTAAGTTTAAGTTCTCGAATTGATTCAATTTCTTGAATAAGTTGATCTTTATTTATATGGTCAGCTAATTTAATATTAGTTGTTCTGTTATTAAATGCATATCTAACCTTAACTTTTGGGAATCTTTCAAATGCTAATTGACCCATAGTTAATTTATAAAAATCTAAATCTAATAATGTTTTTATAATCATAGTTGTATATTTTTTATTAAATATACGGATAAAGTTTAAATATTCATAATATTTTCCAATAAATTATTAGTGGTAATTAATATATACTTTATGTACCTTAAATCATTTAAAAAATTTGAAAAATATATTTACCCAGCAAACGTATAATCACTCTAAAATGTACGGAACTACTTATTTTAGCAACTTAAAATAATTCAGGAGTTGCAGGGGTGTTGACTGAGATGTGCATTTGCACTAATACATCTTTTATAAACCCTTTCATTTTAATCAAATTTTATCTGTTAACAATCCGCACTACACACAACAATTTGTATAGTGCATAGTTCGTGCCCCACAACGCCACCATACAAGGGGCGTTATATGCAATTATCGTTGTTTACTAAGATACCCATAGTCAGTTAATTCTATATCGGTCTCGTTCATCACTTCTGTATATAGTTTTTCAATTTTATACTTGTCATATACCACAAAATTTACTCTCCTATATTCATTTTTCCTGTCTTCTTGGCTTGTATGTAGCCAAATCCAAGCACCACCATCTTCTAATGTGCAATAATAACACTCCCTTGTAACCCCATTAATTGTAAATTTTCTACCCTCAAAATATGTTTGTAATTGAAAATCGTTCATTATTCTAAAATTAAAAGCATATAACAATGTATAAAGTTAATACGCTTATGATGGTCAGTACTATAATTTAACAGTTCGTGGCAAGCGTACTAACCTTATACTTACAGTTACACCCAATTCTTGTTACATTCTGGGCATTCGTAACTATCTTCCAACTCTGTCATCACTTCCTTGTTATATAACTGTTGGTGTTCTTATCATTAATTTTGAGTAAGTTGATAACAAGGGGTCACATTCGTAATGGGCAGTTGTGGTATCCTAAAGTTTTTCCTTTACCTAAATCAATAGAATCCCATCTGCAAACTCCAAACATCTTGTGGTGCTACTCTAAACCTAGCTTCTCCTGAGAATTTCCCACCCATATATTTTGAAAGAAATCTTTCTTTTTGAATAGGCTGTCCGTGATAATAATGGTTGTACTTTTGGTAACACAGAATATAAATAATAAAATTACTTATGTCCGTACTTCCTTTTAAGTCTACCTTCTTTCACTTTTTTGTTAGCGTGGTAAGTACATAGCCATTTATCAGGGTGGTATTGTTGGTTTTTACTTGTTGCATCTCTTGTGCAGCTTTTATGTTCACATTTCATAAGTCGTAATATATTTTGTTTTTTTTTGGTTACTTATCTTCTATACTGTAAAGATACGCATTTAGTTCCGTCCTCACAACTATTTTAACATTATTTTACATTTATTTTTGATTTTCTAGGTTGCGCAAGGAGCGTATCTGTTATAGTACCTTTGGAGATTAAATAAATATGAACTATGAAAATATTATAGGACACAACGAGAAAAGACAAGGGTATTCTGGAGTTTAATGGGCGTTGCATTTCTAGGAAATTTCTTCATAGATGCAAAACCCGGAACTGTTGTGATCCCTAATCCTGTACTCAGTCCGAAAAGGTAATGCAGAGTTTGAAAACGATAAATACAGAATTGTAAAGCCGAAATTATACGGGTTCAAAAAGGGTCTATGTTTGTGGAGAAATTCTTACCAATTATTGAAAAGAATTGTAAGCCTTATTTGGATGATCTAATCAAAGTAAGGGATAGTATGCCGTCAAAGAAATTAACGGAATCTGATGTTTTATATAGAGGGTTTAAACCTAGATATTATATGGAATAAATTACAAAAATAAAAGTGAACAAGAAAAGGAGACCCCTCCATACAAAAGAAGATCTTCATAATAAATTAAGTGAGTTATTCAAAGATAAGTTTGGTTGGAATCCTAGATCAGAGGGAGCATTTGCGTTTTCAAATGAAACCAAAGCTAACTTATTTGGAAATACTTATTTGTTCTTTCCAACTGGTGAGTATGATTTTGTATATAATGAAGATATAATTGATTTAACTAACTTCCTATATAATTATAAAAATAAAAATAAAAATCACACCCATGAATTTTTAAAGGATATTGTAAATGAGTATAAAGATGATAACCTAAAATTAGCTATCGAAAGTGGTGCTGAAATATCTTTTAATTGTGATGGATATATTATAATAAGTCCTCGATTCATAGATTTTTTCTTACAGTATATAAATACACGATCATCCTAATTTTCGACCTCAAATCTTAATATATAATCATAACAAAAATAACTTAACGTATGGTATTAAAAAAAGGAAGTAGAGGTGAAGCAGTAATCAAAGTACAAAAGAAACTTGGATTAGTACCCGATGGAATATATGGAAAAGATACCGAAGAAGGTGTAATGAGATTCCAAGAAAATAATGGACTAACAGTAGATGGTATTGTTGGACCTAATACACTTAAACATTTAGCTGATCATCATAATGTTAAGCCAATTTTCAAAGAAGGTGAAACTGATAATAATGAAGATTTATCCGATCCAGAAGATGAAATGCAAGTTGATTTAGATGAGGATGAAAAAGAACCAACAACTGAAAATGTTCTTGATCTTATTGAGCTAATAAATGAGAGTGATATTGATAGAAATATTAAAAGAATTATTTACCATTGCACAGCAACATCACAAAATGCTACTGTATCATCTATTAAAAACTTTTGGAAAAATAAACTTGGTTGGAAAAACCCAGGTTACCATATAATAGTTAAACCTAACGGAGAATGGACATATGTTCATAATTTCAATAAAGTATCAAATGGTGTTAGAGGTTATAACTCAACATCAATTAACGTATCTTATATTGGAGGAATTGATTCAAATGGGAAAGCATTAGATAACAGAACTCCTAAACAAAAGGAAATTTATAGAACAATATATCACACATTTAAAGAAAAGCTTCCAGAAGCTACACATCATGGGCACAATGAATTTTCAAGTAAAGCGTGTCCTAGCTTTATTGTAAAAGAATGGATAGAGGAAATCAAAAATGGTATTGATGAATAAAACTTTAAAATATAAAGAATTTATAAAAGAAAGTGTAATTCATGGAATAGATGAAGATGTTGAATATATCTATAGTTTTTTCAAAAAGGATATAGAAGAAATTGAGAAAACTGGAATAGTAACCGAAGATATGTTTAAATATCATATTATAAATACAGGTGATTTAAAAAGTGATACTTCCAAAAAGTGTCACGATTTAAACCCATGTGAAATTCATATAAATCACGATCTAAAAACATCAAATAATATAAACCTTACCAATTTTTATGCTCCTCAAGGAACTCTACATTTCACTGAAGATTCAAGTGTAATAGCAGTAAAGATACATGATCAATTATTGTATTTGTTAGATGAATATAGTGGCGATTTAAAATTCATAGTAAGTTTACATGGAGAAGAAATAAAAAGTGAGTTAAAGTCATATAAACTAAAAGCTACTATACGACATGAGCTTGCCCATTGGATAAACGATACTTTGAACAATAGGTATATATCTAAGTTTTTAAGAAATAAAACTATGGGTAAAATTCTCAAAAAACATAAAGCGAAGCGTCCAGCATCTATACCTTTCGAAATATATGCTATCATACAGAATATATTTGAATTAAAAAGGGAATTTAAAGATGAATGGGATGATCTAACATTTGATGAAATGGTAGATAAGTTACCCGCTTTAATTTCTATACGATCCAATCTAAACCCAGAAGAATATAACAGGTGGAAAAGGAAAGTTAAAACTAAAATGTGGAAAGATAACTTACTTGGTAAGAATATGAAATAATATACTTATTTACCTAAAAGATACTTTTCCACATCTTCTTGAATAGATTGATCAATCATTTCTTTCCATGAAATATCAACCGATTTAATTGAATTTCTAACTTCCGTAGCTGATATTCTTTCTATATCTGATGGTGGGATAAATTCATTTATTTCATAACCTCTCCCATAATTTACAGACTCAATATCGGGTATAATCATAACCTCCACATCATCACCTTTCGAGGCATGGTATTTTTTGATCATAGCCAATCCTATAAGGTTGAAATCTTCCTATGAAGATAGCTCTTTTTACGTCTTTATTTGTAGTAGGATTACCACCATGATTTTTCTTTTTCCAACTCATATTTTTTATTATTTTTTTATTTTTGGATGTTCATATATTTCTACCATTGTAGATTCCCAATCTTTAAAGTGAAATCCTCTATCATCAATATAGATTGTAGCTGGAAATTTGTGGTTTGATACCTCATCTACAATATGAGACATACCATATTTATCAAGCCATGGGTATATCACTTCTTTTGGTCGTGAACTAAGTATTTTTATTACAAACCCCTCATCTAAAAGTTTCTCCATAGATTCTTTTGCTCCTTCCATTGGTGGATCATAAGCGTTATCAAGTCCTTGAAACCCCTTTGAATATTTATGTATAACTCCATCAAAATCAATAGATACAGTTTTCTTTTTATCAAGGTTAGAAACTTCTTTTAAAGAAGATCCAATAAATTTATTTTTTGTTAAATATTCAATAATTTGATTAACACAATCTTCCACACTATTTTCAGCAGTATTTACTACAATAGATGGGTTAGATGGGGTTTCATAAGGTGAATCAATGCCTGTGAAATTAGGTATTTCACCAGATCTTGCCTTTTCATAAAGACCTTTAGGATCTCTTTCTTCACATGTTTCTAAATCAGCATCAACATGAATCTCAATGAAATTTTCTTCTCCTATTATATCTTTAGCACTACTTCTATCTTCTTCAAATGGAGATATAAATGCAGTGATTGTTAAAATTCCAGAGTCAGAAAAAAGATTAGATACTTCTGATATTCTTCTAATGTTTTCTTTTCGACCATCATCAGTAAAATCTAAATCTTTATTGAGTCCCATTCTAATGTTATCACCATCTAAAACATATGTTTTAATATTAGTTACAAATAATCTTCTTTCAAGCTCATTTGCAAGTGTTGATTTACCTGATCCAGATAGACCAGTAAACCATATCACCGGAGATTTGTGTCCATAGAGTTTATTCTTCTCTAAAGATGGAACTCTATTTTTATTTTTGTGTAAATTACCCATAAAGTAAATATAATTTCATTTATATATTATAAAATATCACACCCTTCTAATTTATGAGATTACGATTATAATATATACATTAAACAAAATAATTTATAATTATGAATGCTAGTAACGGTTACGAAATAACATTAAACAAAATCGATCTAAGATATGATACTACTCTTCAATATGAAGAGCAAGGAGATGCTGGACAACTAGTTGATATTTCACCATATTATCAAGGAAGAATAATAAGACTTGGAATATCTGCAACGGGATCTACATGGGAGGAAGCTTTACAGAATACTATTATTGCTGCTTCAGGTTCTTCTTTCAATACATCATATTAAAATATAAAACAGGAAAATGAGTATGAAAAAATTTAAACAGTTTAACAATGAAGGTAATAGAATAGAGGTATTCAAAGAATTTATTAATTATATGATAGGAGACGAAACAGTATTCCCATCTGATGTAGATAACTTTGAGAAATTTGGTGAACAATCACTTAATGGAAACATTCAATGAATTGAAAAAGTACCTATGAATTAATAAAGGTATTATATCATGATGTTACATAAATATGTCTTTCACTTGTAAAGACAACGCACCCTTTAGCGTTTTATCGCTTTAGACAAGTCCCTAAAAAGGGACTTTTTTATTTAAAAACTAGGAGCAAAACATCTGATCATTTCTGTAATTTCATTAGATGTTTTATTACTTATTTTTTTGTTTTTATTCTTATTGTAAAATTCCATGAAAGAACTAATAACTTTGTTGAATTTAAAAGATTCTGTGAAGTTATCTATCTTCTCTTTAAATTGAGTAATATCAATATCTTCTCCATTTTCTACTGATGACTCATTCCAACGAGAGAATCTGCCAATAAACCTACGTATTCCTTTAATTTTCGAATCATCCCAATCACCACCATCAAAATAATGTCCTATAAACATCAAATACAATCTCAACTCATCGGGATCATAGTCATCAGGATTAACAACATTACCCTTTGATTTAGACATTTTATTTCCATCCAAAGTGATCATACCTTGATGTATCAATCGTTTAAATGGTTCTTCCTCACTAACTATTCCTATATCATACAAAAACATATTAACAAACCTAGCATAGATCAAATGCATACACGAATGCTCTGGTCCACCAACGTACAAATCAGGTTGTTTATATTTAGATTTATCAAACAATTCATCTTCATTACTTGGGTCCAAATATCTCAACCAATAAAAAGAAGAATCAACAAAAGTATCTAATGTATCTTCTTCTCCATCAATGGGAATAGGACACCCCCATTTTCTTTGACGGGAAACACACCAATCTTGCATATCTTCCATCCAATGTCTTTGTTGTTTTTTAGTAGATTCGGGAAAATCGATCCACTCCAAATTCTTGATCAACCTATCTTTATATTCAGATATTTTTATAAACCATTGGTTCATTTCCCTAGTTTCAACTGGAGTATCACACCTTTCACATTTATCATCTATTACTTGTGAATTAGCGATTACTGTTTCACAACTATTGCAATAATTAACAGGTGAGAATTTCTTATACGCCAAACCTTTCTCATACAATTTAGTAAATATCCATTGAGTCCATTTATAATAAGATGAATCAGAAGTGATAATTTTTTCATCATACATAGTATTCATCTTATCAATTTGTGATCTAAAGTTATCAATATTTTCATAAGTAACTTCTCGTGGATCTCGGTTGTGCTTCCTCGCATAGTTTTCTGCTGGTAACCCAAATGAATCAAAACCAAAGGGTTGGAAAACTTCTTTCCCCTTATATCGTTTCCATCTACAATATGAATCAACCAATGCATAGTTATAGTAATGTCCTATATGCAAACCATTACCCGATGGGTAGGGAAACATTACCAAACAATAAAATTTATTATCTTCTTCCATTTTAATTTTTATTTTGCGGAGAGAGTGGGATTCGAACCCACGCACCAAATTAATGACCTAGTGATTTAGCAAACCACCCTCTTAACCACTTGAGTACCTCTCCAAGTTAGTAGCGATACAAGGAATCGAACCTTGGACTAGTCCATATGAAGAACCTGTATTACCATTATACTATATCGCTATTTGCTGACGGGGTGAGATTCGAACTCACGATGGAACTTTTGTTCACCTGGTTAACAGCCAGAACCCTTCGACCACTCGGGACACCCGTCAATTTTTGAGTTGGTGGAGGGACTCGAACCCCCATATATCCTGGGTTGCAACCAGGTACCTAAATCCATTCGGACACACCAACATATTTGTACCGAAGATGGGATTCGAACCCATATACTCTTAAGAGTGGTAGTTTCTAAAACTACTGTGTATACCATTCCACCACTTCGGCATTTTGTAGGGGTGATGGGACTCGAACCCACAAAAACTCACGTTTTAAGCATGATATGTTTACCAATTTCATCACACCCCTATTTTGATCTGGTGGAGGGATTCGAACCCCCGATGACTTTTCAGTTCTCCCTTACAAGGGGAGTGCAATCGACCGCTATGCAACACCAGAATTTGTAGTCTAGATGGGACTCGAACCCATAACCTCTTGTATGTAAAACAAGTGCTCTTCACAATTGAGCTACCAGACTATTTGTAGTCGTAGCTGGACTTGAACCAGCGACCTTCACCTTATCAGGGTGACATTCTAACCAACTGAACTATACGACTATATTTGCTCCTCCTCTTGGACTCGAACCAAGGACCTATCGGTTAACAGCCGATTGCTCTACCAACTGAGCTAAAGAGGAATATATATGTTAAACGAAAAAACCCCAACTTCTTTTGGAAGTTGGGGTTTTAATATTTTAACCTTTTAATATTATCTCATCAAATAATAAAATTAAATATCGTTCCAACTGCCATTCCACTTAACATAATAGTGACATTCACGTTACATAACGTGCTCAGAATATTGATATTTAAATTATTTGTTTTCATTGTTGTTATATATTAAAAGTTTATTGTTCCTTTTTACTTTTTTTAATTATTTATTTAATTGTTATACGACAAATATAGTAAATGTTTATTGATATTCAAAATTTTTTATACATATCTTTCTGTCATTCTCTTCCAATTTTTAAGTCCAGCGGTCTTAAACCCTGCCGCTTTGACGAAAGTTCTCATTGATATATTTTTAGAACCTTTGAGAAAATCAAAGATTTCTTCTTTTTCTTCTAATGGCATATCAACTGGTTCTAACTTAGGAAGTAATAATCTTAATCTTTCCATCAAAGTCATATCATCAGGAGCAACATCTATTAATATTGATCTAGAACGAATTGCTCCATCGGGATCAGCTTTCTTTTTAGTTAAGTTCGAAACGAATATTACACGTCCCGTAAAATCAAATCTATTCGGTACTAAACCTGATTCAAGAGCATTATACTCTTCTTCGGGTTTATCTTGTAGATCAACTGCATCATATACCATATTATTTTTCTTTAAATATGATATCTTTCTTTCTTTTTTAGTATCAAGTGCGGCTTTGAATAAATTTCTCCCCGTTTGGTCTTTAAATACTGAATCACAATCATCAAATACAATTGTTTTTCCATTAAATTGATGTAATGTTTTATAGATCATAATAACAGATGCGGCTCCTGAGACAACTATAAAGTCCTCACCCTCAATTAATCCCTCATCTGTTAATGCTCTATTAACATTAAAGGTTTTACCCGTACCAGCACGACCTGAAATGAATAATGAGTTAAACGCCCCCGCTCCTACTTTTCTTGATATATCATAAATATCTTCCATGATTTCATCAAGTATTTTCACTTTATCTTGTAAGGATTTTTTATTCTTAGTTTCAGCTTTACCTACTGTTTCAATAGAATTTAATTCTTTTCTAAGTTTAAGTATTTTATTGTAAGGTAAATCTAATTTTTTAGAAATTTGAAGAGCACTTATATTTTCATCTAACATCCCTTCTATTTCATTAACTGTTGAATCATCAAATTCCTCATTTACTTTATAAGCATCATTATTGTATATAGATTCATTAACAGATTTATTATATTTATCATCTGTCATAAGTCTTATAAACTCATTTAATAATTTAGTAATTGGGAAAGTGTCACTTGATATTTGAAAATCTATTTTATTCGAATAGTGTTTTGAGAAATATTCCATACTACTAACAACAGATCCATAAGAACCTTTTGTTATTTTTATAGCTGATTCATCCATATCACTATATAACATAATACCAGTACTCTTTTCACCTTCAATTATATGGGTTACTGCGAATGGGTATCTTTTATATTTTAAACCTGTTTCTTTATTGATATATGATGATATAACATTAATAGATTTAAAAAATCTTTCTTCTGATTTTTCTTCTGATTCTTCTGATTCGTTTAACCTATATTGATTTAAAAATTCTTCGAAATTTGAAAATATTCTCATTTAATTTAATTTATTTTTATTGAGTTATATATTAAATAAAACTTTGAATTTACATCAATCTTCTAAAATAATTCGTTAAGTAGTTTTACATATGGTGTATTCTCTATCTTTGTCTTTACTTTTGAACCTATGAACATATCTTTGTTGTCTCTTAAAATACAACAATCTTCATACCTTTCTTGTTCTAATAAGTAATCCAACCCCATATTAAATGTTTCATTATCGATAGTGATTAAACCATCTTTATCACCCATTTTAATACTTTCAATATTACACTCTATAATTGAAATTTTCGTTTCTTTATTAATTTTCATTATTGTTCCTTTTGATTTTCAGTTTGATATTCTTTCTTGATTCTTTCGAGTTGCATGTTCATGTTCTCGATAAGTTCTTTTACTTCACCATCTCTTTGTTCAGTGAAAGATCCCTCTCCTGGATAATAAGTATAGTTACTTTTATACAATGGATGGTATAATTTATCAATAGAATTCAATGCTTCATTTTTTATCCGTTGTCTATTTTCTTCGTAAGTCATAATTAACCGTTTTAATTGTTTTATCAAATATAGTGAAAATATATTAAACGGCAATGGATATGGGTTAAAACTTTACCCCAAATAATACCTATAATTATTAAAATCACACATTTTAAATGCTAATAAGTGAAATCACACTACGGAACTTTAAAAGTTATGGGAACAATAAACAAACTTTAAAACTAAATACCGAAAAAGGCGACCTTATATTAATGGTTGGTAAAAATGGTAGCGGTAAATCATCTTTAATAGAATCTATTGACTATGTACTGTACAATAAAGTAAAGGGAGTTAAAAGGAAGTGGCTCACACTTTCATCTTTACCCAATAGAATAAATAATGAGTTATCATGCTCTATAAAATTCAATAGTAATGGAACAGATGTAGAAGTTGTTCGTGGTCAAAATCCATCAACTCTTGATCTAATCGAAAATGGGATTAAAAACGAAAGAGCTGGAAAGAAGAATGTCAATAACTATATCGAAAAATATGTAGGTCTTGATATTGATAGTTTTAAATCTTTTATAAGTATGAGTATAAATGATTTTAAAAACTTTATAAATTTATCTAATGAAGAAAAGAAATTACTTTTAGATAAATTATTTAATCTAGAAACAATAAATACATTGAATGATATTCTAAAGTCAATGACAAAAGAGAATAAAACTCAAATTCAAATATTAGATAAAGAAATATCTACTCTTAAAGAATCTATACTTTCTATTAATAAATCTATTCAAAAGAGTAAAGAAAAAAGAAAGGAAAACCTTTCTACTGATATAGAGAATATCAAAAGTGGTATAATGGAAAAGAAAGGTGTTTATGAAAAATTAAAATCAAAAACAGAATCCATACAAAGTAAAGAAGATGAATTGAATGATACTATTGATTCTGAAAAAAGCTCTTATTTAGATGTTAAATCAGAAATGAGATCAATTGATAAACAACTTAAACTTTACGATGATGATGTGTGTCCGTATTGTTCATCAGATTTAACATCTGGGAATCATATAAACATTAAATATTCTCTTGTTGATAAGAAAAGTAAATTTGAAGATGTTAAGGTTAAATTAGAAGAAAAACTGCAATATCTTAAAGATAAAAAGAAAGAGTTAAATACTATAAGTGGTGATGTTAGTAATTCATTCATGGATGTTAAATCTACTTTGAGAAACTTGAAAAAAGATCTTGATAAATTAAATGAGAAAAAAGATAAAAATTCTGATGATGATACAGATATAGATGAGTTTTTAAATACTGTTAAAGATTTGGAATCACAAGGAAAAAGATCCAAGAAAAACCTTGATGAGTGTCAAGAAAAATTACTTTACCAAAAAGAATTAACTAAGATATTCTCAGAGGATGGAGTTAAGAAGACTATCATTAAGAACATACTTGATCCAATTAACCATTTCATAGCTGAGAATTTAAGTAAAATGAATATGAGATTTAGTGTTTCATTAGATGATACTTTTAGTGCAACTATTAAACATTTAGGATCAGAAGTAGATCAAGAAAGTTTATCAACTGGTGAAACTAAAAAGGTTAATATTGCTATTATGATCGCTTACCTTAAATTAATAAGAACCAAAAGAAATATAAATGTTTTGTTCTTAGATGAGGTTTTTGCATCAATTGATGTTGAAGGAGTATATGATATATTGGAATTACTTAGAAAATTTGCTAATGAATATAACATTAATATATTCTTAGTTCATCACTCTATTTTAAATAATGAATATTTTGATAGAATTATAAGAATAAACAAAGAGGTGTTTTCTCAAATAGAAGAAGTATATAATGAATCTGAAAATTATATAACAGAATCAGAATCAGAACAAGAAGTATAAAATATATAACGTTATGGAATATAAAGAAGGGTATTTTAATTATAGATCGAAAATTGTAGATAAGAAATTACAATTAGTTAGAAAAAAAGTTAATGAGAATGGATTAAGCGGTGATGATGATTTACCTAAATATGAATATGAAACACAACCATTCTTTTTTCTATCTGAGGGTGACCGTTTTTATTTTTTCGTAGCTGTTAACCCCTCACTATTTTATGTAGTTTCTAAAGAAAATACTCACCTTTCAGAAGATATAGTTCATTCGAATAAGGAAAATCAAATAAAAGGAGAGGTCATGGATGACTTTTTAAGTAGTAAATTCAATGATGATGATGTAATGCAAAATGCTATTGAAAGACACTTAAAAGGAAACTATAAATCATATCTACTTTTTAGGTCATTTGCTGATCGACAATTTGGTAATACTTTATGTTTTGAAGAGGTTTATGGTATTTATAAGAGTAATGATAAGATATATAATGATAAGATGATTGAAGAACTTTTTTATCTATGTAAAGATAATAAATACAACAAGTGGATCGAAAGGGAAAAACGACTTAAAAAAATATTAAATAAATGAAAGTAAACAAGAATATTAATTATTACAATGTACTTGATCTCAAACCTGATATAGATCCTACTCACGAAAATTACGAATCTTACAGAAAGGAATATTTAAATAATTTAACTCACAAGGATATAAAATCATCTTATAGAAAACTATCTAAGATACACCACCCCGATAAAAATGGTGGAGATGATACTCAATTTACAAAAATAGTAGAAGCATATAAAGTTTTAACAGATGAAAAGTTAAAGGTAGAATATGATGAATCATCACAATTTGGTAAAAACTATGATTCAATGAATGAGTTATATGACTTTGAATTTTCTAATGAAAGTGTAGGGGTTAACCAGTACAAAAGTTATTTTGATAAATTCAAAAAGAAAGAACTAGTTGATATATTGATTAAATTGGATAAGTTTACGAATTTTATAGAATACGAAAGACTTGTATCGTGTAAAAAATGTGATGGAAGTGGACAAGATTTCACTAATGGAGATTTAATATTTGAATGTGATTTATGTGAAGGGAGTGGAGAATGGAAAGATAATAAATGTCCATCATGTAATGGTTATGGAGAAAGTTCACTACAAAAGTGTGGTTCATGTGAAGGTGAAAAACTCATTGAAATAATCGAAAAATTGAAATTGAAAAAGTCTGATTTCAAAGATAATAAATGTAAAGTTGAATTTAAAGGAAATGCCTCTAAAACAAATGTAGGTAAAGTAGGACACCTTTATATTATAATAGAAGAATAATAATTATGATTATGGAATATAGTATAACAATAGATGATTTAATTAAGAGAGAAGAAATAAGAGATGATATGAATAGTGCGTGTCTTGCTAAAGATATTGATAGTAAATATAATTTCATTTATATATTATAAAATATCACACCCTTCTAATTTATGAGATTATGATTATAATATAGCTTTCAGGATTATACATAGATACATTAAACAAAATAATTTATAATTATGATATTAAAATATGAAAAATTTATAGAATCTGTTAAAGTTACATCTGATGTACAAAATCAAGTAGATAAGATACTAGATAAGATGATTGATGGTGAAGAATTATCTGATAGTGAGAAAGGTCTCTTGAAGTCATTTAAAGATGATAATCAGGAAGAGTATTTTGATAAATTTAAAGGAAAGATAGAAGCAGAAGGTACTTTGGATAACCTTGAAGATGGAAGATATTTTGATCTAGTCCTTTATTCAGATAAATT
>Ga0307980_1000264_pt1 | contig 25829 bp, 24 predicted proteins | sample OrgLakmetage1060_FD_201817 | JGI IMG/M metagenome (GOLD analysis project Ga0307980, IMG submission 201817) | Saline water microbial communities from Organic Lake, Antarctica - #1060 | ecosystem: Environmental > Aquatic > Non-marine Saline and Alkaline > Saline | place: Antarctica: Organic Lake... | reverse complement strand
TCCAGTTTTTCTATTTTCATAATTTCTTCAATTAACAAATTATATTTTTTTTCCATATCAATTTCTTTTTTACGTAAATTATTATTTTCTTCTTGTAATTTAATAACTGTTTTACTAAGATGGTCGATTTTTTCAATTAAATTAGAAATTGAAATAGGTTTGCTCATTTTTTTTTGTATGATAGTATCATAATTTATTTTCTATATGTAATTATTTTCAATTTTTATTATTTCACTACTTCTAAATAGCAGAGTTGTTTAGCTATGTTGTAATTTTTTGAACTGATTAAGATATAATAAGTTTAAAAAAAGTCTTCTAGATATAACTTCTTTCCATCAATTTGAGTTGTTGGAATTTCATTATCTTGATAGCTCAATTTTCTTTCTTTTGCACTGTCAGTGTAACTGAATATTCTTTTAATCCAAATTCTTTCAAATCAATGATTTCTTTTAAATAAGCAAAAACATACTTGTGTAAATTTCATTTTTGATTCAATGTTATTTTCTTTTTTATTTAAAAAGGTATTGGAAATTAAAGATTTCAAATTTTTTTGTAATTAATATTATTAAATATTAATCCCAAATTATTTAGAAAAGTTTACTTGTCTCTTTTATCAGTGTATCTAACAATGTGCATCTTTTGATAAACACTTACATTGTTGTAAACATAGTTCAATAACTTTTGAAAACGAAATGAATTTGTCTTGTGATTATGAATAAGCTGTCCGATAACTTTTCTGTATTTGTTGTACGATTCTTCTAATTGCTTGATTTCGTTAATCATATCACTGTCAATAGGTCTGTCAATGATATAATCATAAGTGGAAAAGTTAACAGTATTGAATGTCAATCTAATATTGAGCGGGCTTTTGATAAGAGTTCCACTACTATATTTGAAAGAAACAATATCTTCAGCAGATAGTTCTTGTCCGGATTCACATAGGTTTATTGTGAATCTTTCGTTGATTTCTTCAAGTTCTTCTGAGAGACAAATTTCTTTGCTATCAGTAGTTTCGATGATTTTTTCTAAAAAATCTAAGTTTTCTGGAGTAATACATACACGTAATGCGGAATATTTCATAATTTACTGTTAATAGTTAAGTAGTAAGGTTTAAAATAGAAAGAGATGTGATAAGAATATTATCTTCAATTTTTTTAGTTTTGAATAATTTGTTTACAAAAGTACTTTTTCCTACTTGGGGTTTTCCAATAAAGTATACATTAAAGCTTGTTTTAAAATAATCATTTGATCGTTGACTCATAGTGTTTAATATTTCAGTTAGTGTTTTTTTGAACATATTATTGAATTAGTAGTAGTATTAATTCAATTTTTTTATTAGTTTTGGTAGATAATATTATTATTAGTATTGTATATGTATACATCAACTCTTTTATAATTGTCTATCTGAAGTGTTTTTTTATTAACATGTGCAGCAAATACAGTGCATTTACAATCACAGTTAATATTGAAATTTTCATTCATATATTCTTTTGGTATTGTAAAATCAAATTCATCAATGAAATTTATCCATATAGATAATATATTATTTTTTATTATATTAGATAGACAGCCAAACATAAATTATATTTATTAATGAATTATTTTTCTTATTGTATTAAGTGATAGATAAAAATTGTTCGATAGTTAAAACATGATTATTTTGACGAGAATTGTTTTGTGTAAAATATGGCATTAAAAATATTTCAGACACTTTTACAAATTTACAAATTTACAAATTTACAAATTATAATGTGATGTATTGTCTTTATCAAATTGATGTATAATAGAGTAACTGTTATTGTTTGAAGATAATTATTAGTATTAAACAAACAATCGTTACAGAGCACGTTAGAATATAACAAATGATAGCTAAAACATGATTATTCTATCCAGAAAACCGAGTGTGACTATTCACACTCGGTTTTCTGGATAGGGATCTCGAGAATTGCTTCGTGTAAAATATAAGATTATGAATACTTTTGGAATGTTTTAACATATATTTTATTGTTTTGTTTTATTGTATGGATATTAATAGATTGGACGAGTATTATCATTTGAAGATAAATATTAGTATTAAACAAACAATCTTTCTAAAGCATACTAGAGTATAATAAGTGATAGCCAAAACATGATTATTCTATCGGGAAAACCGAGCGTAAATATTTACGCTCGGTTTTCCCGATAGGGATCTCGAGAATTGCTTCGTGTAAAATATAAGATTATAAATACTTTTAGAAATAATCAACACATGTTTACTGTTTTGTTTTATCATATGGATATTGATAGATTGGATAAGTATTGTCATTTGAAGATAATTATTAGTAATATCTAAATAATCTTTCTAAAGCATGTTAGAATATAACAAGTGATAGCTAAAACATGATTATTCTATCGGGAAAACCGAGTGTGACTATTCACACTCGGTTTTCCCGATAGGGATCTCGAGAATTGCTTCGTGTAAAATATAAGATTATGAATACTTTTGGAATGTTTTAACATATATTTTATTGTTTTGTTTTATTGTATGGATATTAATAGATTGGACGAGTATTATCATTTGAAGATAATTATTAGTAATATCTAAATAATCTTTCTAAAGCATGTTAGAATATAACAAGTGATAGCTAAAACATGATTATTCTATCCAGAAAACCGAGCGTAACTATTTACGCTCGGTTTTCTGGATAGGGATCTCGAGAATTGCTTCGTGTAAAATATCTAATATGTTGTCTTTGATAGAATAATGTTCTTGTTAAAGTAATGTAAAGAAAGTAATTATTATTGTTTGAAGATAAATATTAGTAGTATCTAAATAATCTTTCTAAAGCATACTAGAGTATAACAAGTGATAGCCCAAACATGATTATTCTATCCAGAAAATCGAGTGTGACTATTTACGCTCGGTTTTCTGGATAGGGATCTCGAGAATTGTCGCGATAGTATATGGATTATACAACTATATTAATCCTATTTTAGATATATAATCGTACAGTTAATACTTAAAAACATAAGCATATTATATTTTATAAAAAATGACAGCATTCACAAACATCGAAAATTATTATAGTACATCAGATATTAGAAAAAATTATAAACAATTATACATTTCTTCAAAACACGACAGAGATATTATCAAAAAATATAATATCCCTAAAAGTAATTATGTGTATTTGACTTTGTCTAAAAAATCAAAAACTTACAAAATGTCAACTGAAAAATATAACAAAGCTAGATTATTTGTTCTCAAAGAATATATTGATAAATTAGTTGAAAGTATTAAAAAAATTATTGAAAAAGTAACCAAGGATAAAATCATCTTACATGACCATGAAAAATCTTTGATGAAAGTAACTCATGAAAAAGCTTTGATGAAAGCAGTACATGAAAAAGAAATCCAAAAAGTACTCTATGAAAATAATGTCTCTCCAAAATCAATTAAAAAATACAAAATAAAAAACTTTTAAAAAATAATAATAAAACATATTATTATTTTTATTTAGAAAATATCGTCATGGTTATTTAATATATTTCAATAATATTTTTACTATCTCACTATGACTATTTCCACTCGCCATTTTTATCATAATATCACTATTTTTAAGTTTTGCTTTTTTATTATTTAACAGCAATTTTACTATTTCCATATGTCCATTTTTACTAGCATATCCAACTGCGTAATTATTAATCTCGTTAGGGTTTGGTTTACTATTTTTTAATAATAATTTTACAATTTCCAAATGTCCTTCTTTAGAAGCTAGTCCAATTAATTTATCATAATAATTATCATTGACAATATTTAATTCCAATAGTGTTTCAAGAATCTTTATATGGTTGTTGTAACAAGAGAATTTTAAAATATATTTGCAATAACTTACTGTTTTAGCCTTATTTATAAAAATTTTAAACACGTCATTTTTAGTATCATCCCAATCATATTTAAAAGCTGACGCAATCTGTCTAAAATCTAGTTTTTTAGATTCGATTACTAAATTTAATAGCTCTTTGTTATTTCTAATTATCGCCCATACAATAACTCTTCTATGATCAAAACTTGAATTTACTTTATCATCTTTTAACAAAAGCTTTGCTATTTCAAAATAATTGTATTCAAGTGCCATATTAATTAATTTATTATTATTAAATGATAAGTCTAAATTAGAATTTTCAATAAAAAATTTGAGATATTCAATATTTTTATATTTGACACTAGCTGTTAAAGCTTTCATGTGTAAATTTTTATAACGTAACATAATTTTTACTGGTTTGGCTAAATGAAAAAAATTATTGTCACACATTCTAACTAAAAGAGGATACCAGTCGATATTTATTATTGATTTATTAAAGTATTTCGAAGAAGCTCTTGTATTTTTCAAAGATTTAAAATCCATATAAGTGTATATTATTTGTAGTACATCATTTGATACATTTGATACATTAGATAGCATTGTTTTTATCGATATGACTCTGATCTAAACAATTCAATTATCTGAAAATATCAATTTTTATTTTGATTGGATGCTTATTGTAGATGTTGTGTTAAAAAATAATAATATGTTTTATTATTATTTTTAAAAATATTTAATTTATTTAATTTATTTAATTTATTTAATCGATTTTGTCGTTATTTATTGAACGTAATTTTCCTTTTGTATTTAAAATATCTTTTAATGATATGCCAACATTTCTAGCAAATGAAATTTTTTTTTCCAAAGCTGATTTTTCTTTATCATTAATTATTTTTTGTATATTAAAAGAAGTATCGTCAATTGTTGTATTATTGTCAATTGTTGTATTATTGTCAATTGTTGTATTATTGTCAATTGTTGTATTATTGTCAATTGTTGTATTATTGTCAATTGTTGTATTATCAGTATATTTTGGAATAATAAAAGAAGTATCATCGGTTTTTGTATTATCGATATATTTGTGAGGTGTTTTTTCTTTACAATGTAAACAGTGATAGCATTCTTTTTCTTCTTCTTCATCTTTTTCTTCTTCTTCATCTTCATCTTCTTCTTGATCTTGATCGCTATTTTCTTCTAACAAAGGAAATTCACTACATTGAATAGTATTTTTAATCAACGGGAATACATATAGATCATCGTTATCACTTCTTGAAAGGTAGTATTCAATTCTGTTTTGATATTCTTCACTTAAATTAGAAATTAATTTTAAATAATTGCTTCTCGAAAGATATTTTACTTTATTAAGCTCGCTAAATTTAATATCTTTCAAATATTTTATTATTTCAAATTCTTTATCAAATTTAAATATTCTATAATTAAATAAATCTACGTTTGTTTTACAAATTAATTCTATCGCTTCGACGACATGTTTCTTCGATATAGTAGACATTAAATTTTCTTTTACTTTATCTGGATATGATTGAATTCTAGTTGCAAAATTACTTAAAAACATATAGTAAAGATTGCTATCTAAATCTGGTTTTTTGTATCCGAATATAATTTTATCATAGCATTTTTGTTGTTCTAATACATACCAAGAGAATTGTTTGTCTAAAAAATATAATGTTTTTTGTGAATTAGAAAACATATCAATTATTTTGTGGTAATATTTAGTGTTTTTTGTTGCTTCTATATATTTTTCAATTTCTGAATAAGCTATTGCATTTATTTTATTTAATACACTAGGTGTTTTATAAATATTAATGTAGTACTTAGAAGACAATTCCTCAAGTTTTTGAGACTTCAAACTTTCATATTTGCATATTATAACACCAACTAAAGCTTTTGCATATTTTTCACCTGCAATAGTTTTAAAATCCATACAATTAGATAAAATTAATTTACACCATCTTAAAACATTGTCTGGATTTGTTATATTGTCTTCGTTGTCATCTTCGTCTTCTGAAACTTCTGAAACTTCTGGTTCTTCGGTATTAGCAGAGTCTTCAAATTCTGGTTCTTCTAGTACTTCATCTGATTTATTTTCACTATCCTCTTCATCTTCATCGCCGTCTTCTTCATCTGCGTCTTCATCTACATCGTCTTCATCTGCGTCTGCGTCTTCATCTACATCGTCTTCACCATTTGATTTTTTTGGTCTTGCAAATTCTTCTTTGTAATTTATTAAAAGTTTCAACTCTTTTAGTAATTCTTCTGCATTGCATAAATTTAAAATGTTTTTATAAAAAAAAATACCGCTAGATTTATTTCTTACAATATCTAAAATATTAACTAATTTATTATAATAAGGTCTAGCTTTCTTGTTACCTAAACCTTTACCAAATTTTTTTATCTTTCCCATTAAATTATTTAAATCACCGTTGTATTCTTCACTATTCCAATACTTTTTAGGAATAAAGTCTTCTTTGTTGATTGGTTTATCTAGTATAAATTCAGGCACTTTAGATCGACTTCCACAAATATATTTATAAATATGGACAAATTCTTGTTGACATGAAGAAGGTAATAACAACATTGATGCCATGTTAGTGACAAATAATTGGTAATTTCCTACGAAAAAGATATTTTTCTTACCAATTCCTATTTTTTCATGTACATTCTCCCACATTTCATCTACTTCATTATCTTTGCAATCATATTTAGTTGCAATTACAAATAACTTGCAATAATGTTGTTGTTCTTTTAAATTTTTTTTAATACGATCATTAATTTTTTTAAAAGCGATTGTTTGATCATTACTTAAAAAAGGATTGTTTGAATCAATTACATAGAATACTAAATCACAATTAATTAAATTTTCCAAGAATGATTCTAAAAAATAGTCAATGTTATTAATACATCCAGTTGAATCACCAAATCCTGGAAAGTCAACTATATTGCAATCACAGCAAAACGGTAAATGAGTATTTTCATTAGATCTATCGATTTTACTTATCTTTGAAACTAAATTATATTTTTCTATATTTTTGAACTTTTCTTTGTCTGATTTTTTAGTATTATTAACTTTGCTAGCTAATTGAAAAGAATTTTTTAATACTCCTGATTTTCTCATTGAAAAACTAACTGGTTCAAATGTATCTCTATTTTTAGAAGCTGATCTGATTGTCATACCATTTAAAGCATTAATCAAAGATGATTTAGCTGATGATGGAATTCCTCCAATATGAATATTAAAAGTAGAACAATTTGACATTTTGGTTCTTGATATTTTTTATTTTATCTATATTTTAAATTAACTGTATTAACTTTTATATTCAATTTTTAAAAAGTTAATAGATAATATTAACTTTTTAAAACTCAATGATTATGATTTAGTAATATCTTATCAAAAACTCTATTGCTTTCATGTATTGTTCTCTATATTTTTTCTTGAATTTACTATCTTCCATATATCTATCAGAAAAAACTACTTTTTCAAAACTTTCAATTACATAAGAACATTTAGCATCTACTGCTGTGTAAAATATTAAAATATTTCCTATCACATAAAATATTGGAAATGATATGAATATGAACATTCCTGATGGTATGCATGTAAATAAAACCATATATTTATTTAATCGATTGAACATATCATATAATTCTTTTTTGGAAGAGTCTGGTGTTTCATAGCTATAGATAAAAACAACTGATGATATAATCAGAAATACAAAAGATATAAATATCATTACTAAAGACCAACACAAAGGTTTGACAACACCAACTCTTCTGTCGGCTTTTTTTAAAATAATATCATGAGTAATTTTATTTAATGAAGATATCCATTTAATGTAAGTATCTGATTCAGTAAGGTTATTTTTATCTAGTAAATTGTTTTCAACGTCATCGTCAGATAATTCAAATACAGCTGTTTCGTGTTTCAACATTTTTTCTCGTAAAATAATAGTAACAGAGATAATATATGGTTTGGTTTTCAATTTTTTTTATCAATGTTGTAGAAATAAATAATATTAATATAACATTGACAATATCAACTATTCTTCTTTTTGATTTTCTTGATCGGAATTAGAAAAAGATATTCCTGTCATATAAATTATTTTTTTCAAAGAGCGTGTATAAATTCCAATATACATAACTAAAATAAATATTATTATTTGTGATAATATCACACTGGTAAAAAATAAAATCATAGAAGATTTGCTATCTCCAAGAGTTCCTATTATAAAAATTCTGATTACCATCATCAAAGATAGTATACAACATCCAAAAGATGTCAATAAAGTATAAATTATTGAAAATGAAAGTGGATTTTTCATATTGATAAGATGTAATGTAAATGTTTTTTTATAAGATAATGATTACTCAAAATTATTATTTAATTAAATATTCATTTTTTTATCTAGCATATATCATAAAACGTTGAAGATGACTTCAACAGACAATGATAATGATTATTATTATTCTCTTTCTGAACTGATAATATATTGTCCTACTGTATTAACTATTTTATCAAAGTCACCGAATAATTTTAGTGCAATATATAAAATGACATATGAAAAAGATTATATATACGGGTGGATAAATTCTGACAATAAAATAGATAAAGTAAAAATAAATAAAAATAGAAGAAAAAAATTTAGTTCTTCTGCAAAAATTTTTGTCAGCAGAGATTGGGTTGATGAAAAAAATATAATTATTGATTTTATCAATTGCAATGAATATATTATTGCATAGTCATCCCGTGTAATGTTCCGTCTGTAATTTGAAGTTTCATAATAGTATTTGGTGGATAGTATTTTAGTGGAGATACAATATCAACTATTGATATATTTTCAACTGCTATGTCTTTTGAAGCTATTGTAGATTGTGTTGTTTCGTTATATATTCTTACTTCACATTTTGACTTTGATTCTACTAATATTTTAAAATTATTATATGGTCTATTTCCAGCTATCCATGAAACAGCTGTTTCAAAAGATTTTTTAGATGCGACTGGGTTAAAAAATACCTGTCTTTCATTTACATCAATCCATTTTGCATTATTATTTACTGGGTCTAAACATATATGAGCTGTACTATTCTCGGAATTTACAATTATACTTCCATAATTATAATTAGATGTTGTATCGTCTGACTTATTAGGATTTTCTTTTTTATTACTCGATTTTACTAATCCAGTGATTGTATTCTTATCATATGATATTGTTTTATTTATTAGCTCATTTTCAGATGAGTTATTTATTGTTTTATCTAGTTGATCTTGTATATCGCTATTTACATTTCTTAGGTAGTTAAACTTTTCATTAGTAACATTCCCATTAGATATTTTAGAAGCATCTATAAAATCATTTTTGGATATCGTATTGTTTATTTGACTTTGTATATCTTTAGTGACATTACCTAAATAGTTAAACTTTTCATTAGTGACACTTCCATTAGATATTTTAGAAGCATCTATAAAATCATTTTTAGATATCGTATTGTTTATTTGACTTTGTATATTTGTAAGATTATCTTTAGATACAGTGTTATTTATCTGACTTTGTATATCTTTAGTGACATTACCTAAATAGTTAAACTTTTCATTAGTAACACTTCCATTAGATACTTTAGAAGCATCTATAAAATCATTTTTAGATACAGTATTATCTATTTGACTTTGTATATCTTTAGTAACGTTTGTAAGATTATCTTTAGATACAGTGTTATCTATTTGACTTTGTATATCTTTAGTAACATTGTCAAGATCATCTTTAGATAGCATATTATTTATCTGTCTTTGTATATCGCTATCGACATTACCTAAATAGTTAAACTTTTCGTTAGTAACACTTCCATCAGATACTTTGGAAGCATCCATAAAATCATTTTTGAATATTACATGAGCCATTATTTCATTTATCTGATCTTGTATGTCACTATTAACATTACTAAGATAATCAAAATTTTCATTAGAAACATTCCCATTAGATATTTTAGAAGCATCTATAAAATCATCTTTAGATATCTTGCTATCTATTTGATCTTGTATGTCACTAGTAAGATTACTTAAATATCCAAAAGTATTATTATCAACACTTCCATTATATATATTAATTACATCTATCTTGTCGTTTTTAGAAATAGTGTTATCTATTTGATCTTGTATGTCACTAGTAACATTACTTAAATATCCAAAAGTATTATTATTAACACTTCCATTATGTATAGTAGAAGCGTCTATGTAATTAGTTTGGTCGTCGAGAAAATCAAGACTATCACTTTTTTGATTATTCTCATTAAATATTTTAATATTTTCTAAAATAGTCAGATTTATTTTATTCATTTCACTAATTGTATTTTCTAACTTAAACACTTTCATATTGACGTCTTCGTTATTTTTAAATAATACTTTGACAAAATTTCCAGGACGAAAAGATTCTTTGGCTATATTCATTTCAGTTGGCATTCTATTTTCTTTTATAACTATCGTTCAATATATTAACTAGTATTTTAAATAATTATATAGAAATAATTAAGACATGATTAGCCATTCTTATTTTTAAAAATAAGAATGACATATAATATATCTTAATGAGTAAGCTTTTTAATTTTTTTCTGTTCTTTTAATAACAGATTAACTATCTCAAAACAACAATTATTAATTGAATAGTTAATAAGATTATCAGTAATAACTAACTTAACTCGACTATCTTTCAATAATAATTTTACTATATCAAAATGATTTTGATAACTTGCATTATAAATAGCACAATTGTTATGACTACTTGGATCCACTCTATCATCTTCTAATAATAATTTTACAATTTCTGTATTTCCAGCTTCACTTGCGTATATAATAGCATAATTATCATTGTCGCTCGGATCCACTCTCTTATCTTGCAATAGTATTTTCACTGCTTCAATACTTCCATTTTTACTTGCTAACCCGATAGCATTATTTTTATCGGCACTTGGATCTACTCTTTTATCTTGCAATAATAACTTTATTATTTCTGAACAATTGAATTCACTTGACCATTTTATAGCCCAGTTTTTTTTGTCACTTGGATCTACTCGATCGTCTTTTAATAGTAATTTTACTATTTCTATATTGTTATTACAACTTGCTAGTCGAACAGCATAATTTTGAGTAGTGCTTGGATCTACTCGCTTGTCTTTTAGTAACAATTTCACTACTTCTAAATGACCATGATGACTTGCTATTTCAATAGCGTAGTTATTGCAATCACTTGGATCTACTCGTTTGTCTTTTAATAACAACTTCACTATTTCTAGATGATTATTTTCACTTGCATTGATAAGAGCATGATTATTATTATTTCCTGGGTTTAGTCTTTTGTCTTGTAATAATAATTTAACCATTTTTAAATGTCCGTTTTCACTTGCTTCTCCAATAACATTATTATTGTTTCCTTTTAAAATCACTTTTTTATTTTTTAATAATAAGTCAATCATCTCGAAGTTATTCGTAGCAGCTGCATTGTCAATAGAAGTATTATTTAAATTACTAAATTTTATTCTATCGTCTTTTAATAATAATTTTGCTATTTCTATATGGCCTTGTCTTATTGCACAAGCAAGACAGCGCCAACTATTAGCCATTTTAAATCTAGTATCGTTGAGTATTAATTTAACTATTTCAATATTACCTTGAAAAGATGCAGAATTTATAAATGTATCATTTTCAAAATTTAAGTTTATCGAAGTATCTTTTATCAACATTTTGACTACTTCTAAATTTCCATTTTTACATGCAGTATCAAAAATAGCGTTAATATCTTTTTTAAAATTTCTATTTTTTAATAATAATTTCACTATTTCTGGATACTCATGGCGAATCCCAGCGATTATAGAGCGATCGCCATATTCTATTAATTTACTATCTAATAAAAATTTTACTACTTTGATGTGGCCATTTTTACTTGCGAAAAAGATAGTATCAGAATTTTTATAAATTAGATCTGGTCGCATGTTTTTCATTAATAACTTTACTATTTCTAAATGACCGTTTTCACTTGCATGTTCGAGAGCATATTTTACTTTATGTAATTTTAGTTTTGGCTTTGTATTTTCTAATAATATTTTTACTATTTCTAAATGACCATGTCTACTCGCATAATCAATAGCACGGTTTTTTATAGTACTCAGATTTGTTCGCTTGTCTTGTAATAATAATTTTACTGTTTCTACATGACCATTTTTACTTGCATTTTCAAGAGAATTTTTGATAGAATGCTTAAAAATCATTCTTTTGTCTTCTAATAACAGTTTCATCATTTCTATATTTCCAGTTTTACCTACGTTTTCAATAGCATAACACTTACAATGAATATCTATTCTTTTATCTTTCAATAACAATGAAAATACATTATAATTATTATATTTAGCAGAAGCTTTGAAATATATACTAACCAACTGATCAAATGTTTCTGTCATATTTTCATTATGCGAAACATATTTAAATATTTTATGCTTGCTCATTCTAAATAATAATGGTTGCCATGTAATGTTTTTAATGCAATAATTATAATATTTATTTAGTTTAGAGATAGATACTAAATCATCACAGTGTAAATACTCAAATATTATTTGCAATGAGTCTTTAGATATAGTTGTCATTGATATTTATAAAAATATTAATAATAAAGATATTTTATTAGATATGATTTTCAATTTTTTTCCATGTATCAAATACTCTTTCATCTGCAAGCAATAATTTAATTATTTCCACGTGTTTGTTTTTTGAAGCGTTTTCAATACTATAATTATTGCGACTAGTTGGTTCAACTCTATCATCTGCTAATAATAATTTTACTATTTCTAAATGGCCGTATTTAGAAGATTTTCGGATACTATAATTATCATTGTCACTTGGGTCGACTCTTTCGTCTTGTAATAATAGTTTTACTACTTCTAAATGTCCATTTTTAGATGCTCCTGAAATAGCTAAATTGTTTTGACTCGACGGATCAACTCTGTTATCTTGTAATAATAATTTTACTGTTTCTAAATGACCATTCTTACTTGCATATATAATAGCAGAATTTTTACAATCAGCAGGGTTTACTCTACTATCTTGCAATAATAATTTTACTATTTCAAGATATCCATCCCATGATGCCCATACAATAGCATAATTATTACTCTCACTTGGATCAATTAGATTATCTTGCAATAATAATTTTACTATTTCTAATTGACCTGTTTGACTAGCCATTGCAATTGAAATTTTTTTCTTACTGGAAGGATTTTCATTGTAATAAGAAAATAACATTTTAAATATTTCTTTTTGACCATGATAACACGCCGCGTTAATAGCAGAGTCGTCATTATCAGTAACATTTACTCTAGAGTCGTTTAATAAAAGTTTTACTATTTCAATATGACCATACTCAATTGCAGATTCAATAGCTGAATCATAATTATATCTTTTCTCATAATTATATCTTTTCTCGTGATGATAATCCCAAAAAATATTAGAGTCTACTAAAAAATCATTATTTTTTGGGATTTTACAATTGGTTCTTTTGTCAGATGGATTTACTTTTGGATCTTGTAATAAAAGTTTTACTATTTCCAAATCTCCAATCGTAGACGCCCATCTAATAGCGTAATTATAACAATCACTGAAACAACATCGAGAATCTCGGAGCAGTAATTTCACTATGTCATCATGGCCTTTTAAACCGGCAAGTAAGATAGCAAAATATTTTTTATTGACAATATCAACTCGAGGATCTTGTAATAACAACTTAACTATTTCTACATTTCCTTTTCTGGATGCAATCATAATACTTATGTTATCCATGTCACTTGGATCTACTCGATCGTCTTGTAATAGTATTTTTAATGCATCACTATATCCATAATATGCAGTCATTCGAACACACCAATTACTACTGACACTAGGATCAAATCTTGCATCTTGAAATAATATTTTAATTATTTCATTTCGATTTTTGTAATTTCTACTAACAATAATGTATTTTTTTATCCCATCTAAATTTATATTTTTATTTTGCATCAATAATTTAAATATTGACAAATGTCCATTTTTAACAGCCCATTGCATATTTGATTTATTAGAAATTGAATTGATTCGATCGTCGCGCAATAATGTTTCTACTATCTTAACATTATTATTTTTAATTGCATTTTCAAGGCCATCATTTTCAAGGCCATCATTATCAGTTATGTTTATTTTATCGTTTTGCAATAATAATTTTACAACTGCCAAGTTATTATATTTACATGCTGCTATAAAATATTTATTGATTAAGTTTTTGTTAGTTTTTAAAATATCGCAATTAGGTGATATTAGTTTAAATATTCTATGTTCTGACATTTTAATTACCAAGGGTGTCCATGTAATATTTTTAATACAATAATTATAATACTTATTTAGTTTCGAAATAGATAATAGGTTTTCGTTTGATAAATATTCTAATATGATTTGAAGCGAATCTCTAGAAATGATTTTAATGTTTGCCATTGATATTTTAAAAAATATCAATAGCAATGAAGTAAATATTATCTGTAATATTCATTTTTTAAAACTAAACTACTTATTTAGCAATGCTAAACTTAAATTCATTTTCATCATGACTAATTTTCTTTCCTGGATTCACTTTATCGTTACTTAATAATAATCTGATTATTTCAAGATGTCTTTTTTTATTTGCATTTTGAAGAGCATTGTTAAGATTATCTGATGGGTCCACTCTAGGATCATTCAATAATACTTTAACTACTTCTAGATGACCATAAAAACTCGCAGCTATAATAGGATAATTAGTTAATTCGGCTGGGTTTACGTTGGGATCTTTCAGTAACACTTTTACTATTTCTAAATGACCAAGCTTGCTTGCTTCTTTAATACAATAGTTATTTAAATCACCTGAATTTACTCTAGGGTCTTTCGATAACAATTTTACTATTTCCACATGACCAAGCTTAGTTGCTTCTCTAATACAAGAGTTATCACGATCACCTGGATTAACTCTAGAGTCTTTCAATAACAGTTTCATCATTTCGATATTATTAGATTTGCAAGCAAATCTAACTGAATTATTATCACAAACACTTGGATCTACTCTGGAATCTGTCAATAATAATTTAACTAGCTTCAAATCATCATATGCAACTGCAGTCAAAAAAGGAGTGTTTTCATTATAATTTGGCATTACTCTGCTGTCTTTTAATAATCTTTTGCACATATTGTAATTACTGAAATCACATGATGCTACTAAAAAATCATTAAGTAAGTCAATATCTGTGCTTGAGTTAATAACATTTGGTGATACTAATTTAAATACTTTGTGCTTAGTCATATTACGTAAAACTGGTTTCCATGAAACGTTCTTAATACGATATCTGTAATATTTACTTAACTTCGAAATAGTTAATAAATCGTTGCAAGATACATATTGAAATATCATTTGAAGAGAGTCTTCTGATAGTTGTTGAATGTTTGTTGGTGCTGTCATTGTTGTTGTCATTGTTGTTGTCATTGTTGTTGTCGTTAGTATTTCTGAAAATACGAAGAACATAAAGGAAACATGCAAGCTTTCAAATTTCAATTTTTATTTAAATACTTTGTGCTTAGTCATATTACGTAAAACTTGTTTCCATGAAACGTTCTTAATACGATATCTGTAATATTTACTTAACTTCGAAATAGTTAATAAATCGTTGCAAGATACATATTGAAATATCACTTCAAGTGAATCTTTAGATATGTCTTTGATGGAAACCATTTCTATTGGTAGGTGATATTCAAAAAAGAATATCTAGATACTTCTTTTTCAATTTTTAGTTTGTTTAGATTCGTCCTAGATTAAAAATATATGTATTTTTGCAAAGAGTTCTTTACACGAATGTCATTTAATAATATTTTAACTATGTTTTCGTGATTATTATATCTCGCTAGTCTAATTGCATAGTTGTCATCATTACTCGGATCTACTCGATTATCTTGCAATAATAATTTTACTATTTTAACATGTCCATTAGAACTAGCATATTTAATAGAGAAATTTCTATCATCACTTGGGTCAACTCTAGGATCTTTTAATAATAGTTTTACTATTTTATAATGTCCGTTTTGGGAAGCTAGTCTAATTGCATAATTTGAACAATCACTTGGATCAACTCTAGCATCTTTTAGTAATAGTTTCACTATTCCTAAATGTCCATTCAAACTAGCAATACCGATTGCAAAATTATTGTCATCCCCTGGATCTATACTCAGATTTGTTAATAGCAATTTAACTATTTCTATATACCCGTCCATACTAGACCATCGAATGGCTTCGTTTTCATTTTGTGTTGCAATTGTTCTTGAATCTTTTAATAACATTTTAGATAAATAATAATTGTTGTAGTAAATTGATTTTTTAAAATAATAATTTATTTCTCGAGGAGACAAATTTAATATAGTTTGGTGACATTTAAGAAATTTAAAAATACTTTTTGTAGATAGTCTACATAACAAGGGTGACCAAGATATATTTTTAATTAAAGTATTATATTTTTTGTTTAGCTGGTATATTTTTAATATTTCTTGATAAGGAGTATATTCTAATATAATTGTAAAAGAGTCATTTGATATATCTTCGAGCAAAGACATTTTTAATGATATAAATTAAAAATAATAAAAATAATTATTTTTAGTTTTAGTTTTAGTTTTAGTTTATTTAAATAGATTCACATTTTGTCCAGTAGTAACTTGACCACAGCCCAATGATGATTTTTTCTAGCAGAAACAACAGCGTAATAATCATCAGCACTAATGTCAACTCGATCATCTTGTAATAATAATTTAACTACATTGAAATGTCCATTATTACTAGCCCATTGAATAGCCGTATTGTCATTATCACTTGGATCAACTCTTTCATCTGATAATAGTATTTTCACTATCTCTGTATGACCACACATACTAGCATGTCTGATAAGATCATTATTCCAATGAGCTGGGTCTATTTTTTTATTCTTGAGTAATATTTTTAACAAATAACAACAATTATTTTCAGATGCCCATCTAATAACATAATTTTGGTCACCAAATGAATTACTAACACGGTTGTCTGCTAATAAAAAATCAATTAATTTATCATCTTCAAATTTATTTGCTGTAAGTAAAGCCAAGTTGTCATTAACACTGGGATCTACTCTTTCATCTGTAATAAGTTGTTTGACTACATCTAAATGATCATTAGTTAACGCATTTCGCAATGCTTTATCATTGGAAGCAGATGGGTTTACTCTAGGATCAGACATCAATAATTTAACTATTTCTAAATGACCTTCATATGAAGACCATATAATAGAAAAATTATTATTATCACTTGGGTCTACTCTAGGATCTTGTAATAATAATTTAGTTATTTTAATCTTTCCATACATACTAGAATATCTAATTGATGAGTTGAGGCCATCGCTTGGATCTATTCTAGCGTCCTGTAATAATAATTTTGTCATATCATAATAACCTTCTTTGATAGAATGTTTGAGACAGTAACTGTTGTAATATTTGATGTCAATTCGATTAGATCTGAGTAATATATTAACTAAATAGACATTGTTGTATTTGATAGTTGCCTTGAAGTAAATATCTAGCACTCGAGTAGATGATTTTAAGATATGAGTGTCAGGACGTAAAACATGAAAGATCTTACTAGAAGACATTCTAGCCAAGAGTGATTTTTGGTAAGTGTGTTTAATTAAATAATTATAATGTTTATTGACAGAAAGTAATTTAATTAAAGAAGGGCAGTCTAAATATTCTACTATCGAATAAAAAGAATCGTCTGAAATATTTTGGAGATAGTTTGTATTTTTAATAGTTGACATTTTGGTTTTGTAAATTAATAAATTATGTAGGCAAATGTTTATATTATTTAACGAAAATAAAATTGAAAAATGGAAATCTAGACGTGTTCTATAAAACATACTTCAAAATACCCTATAATAAAAAAATTATATCGATGCACCTATATAAATTGAACAATACTTCATCAATTAAAGAATTAATCAGTTTGCCGGAAAATAACATGCTAATTATTCACAACAACAGCAAATTCTTTGTTATTTCTGCTGAAATCTTAAAGAAATTTAGTGAAAGAAAAGAATCTCTTAGTTCACTAGAATACTTTGTTTTATTTAGACGTGAATTGTTGACGTACTTCACAATTATCAAGTATAGTGAAAAGTATTGTTGCAATTCCGATGAAATTGTTTTGATTAGAAATAGTGAACTAATTGACAATGGAGAACATCAAAACTTACATTTCGATTTGCTTTATTTTGATAAATATAATAAAAAAATAACTAACTCTTTATTAGAATTATCTAGAGAAAAATCACCAGTTAGACATAGATATCACAAAATGATCCAAAAATCCACTGACCCTACAAGATACCCTATCTTATATAGACATAAAATTTACAAGAAATTATCAAAAAGTACTTACACAGGAACAGATAAGAAAGGAATCGTCGTCATTTCTAAAACTTTAAACGATGGATCTGTAGATTTTGGTTTTTTTACACAATATAATTATTGCTTAAAAAATAAATTAAATACAAAAGCTATACATTAAAGCAAATGAATCCAAATAGATATCGTTTTAAATCAGAAGAAGACTGTGAAGTTGATGATATGTCAAAATCTTCAAAATTAGCTGGATACTTTTATCAATTAGCCGAGTATCAAAATCCTAAAAATAAAAAATATCATGTTAGAAAAGTATATGTTAATATTACTGGAAGCGTATTAGACTTCAAAGAGTATTATCTAAGTAAATCTTTGCTAGACAACTTTGTTAAAAGAATACCCCAAGGAAAATATTTATATTACGCTGTCTTTAATCTTAATGAAGTAGAGTTACCCAATAGTTCTGATTTAGTTGCATCAATATCAAATCTTTTAAAGTAATATATGTGATAATTTTAGTAAGGTAGAACAATAATAATTGAAAATAAAACTTAATAATAAGCTATTCTTAATACCCTCTATTAAAAATGCTACAAAACTTATCTCCAGATTCTTTCAATATTATATTTAGTTTCTTAGAAACATATCAAAAAGTTTATACTAAACTAGTTCTAGTTAACTCAAGTATCAATGAAACTCTTTCTAGAATAGAATACTATCAAGAGTTTATAATGTATCGAACTCCAACCAGAAACATAAAGAAGTATTTTAAAAATATATCTTTTAATAGAAATAAAAAAATTAAAGATAGTGATTTTGAATATTTGAAAGAAATCAATATATTAAATATGAGTTGGTGTGATCAAGATACTATCACAGATAAAGCTTTTCTAAACTTAAAAAACTTACATACTTTAAATATGAGTTGGTGTAATCAAGATACTATTACAGACAAAGCTTTTCTAAACTTAAAAAACTTACATACTTTAAATATGAGTTTTTGTCATCAAGATACTATTACAGACAAAGCTTTTCTTAACTTAAAAAACTTACATACTTTAAATATGAGTTGGTGTAATCAAGATACTATTACAGACAAAGCTTTTCTAAACTTAAAAAACTTACATACTTTAAATATGCACGAGTGTTGGCAAGATACTATCACAGACAAAGCTTTTCTAAACTTAACAAACTTAGATACTTTAGATATGAGTTATTGTAATCAAACTACTATCACAGATGAAGCTTTTCTAAACTTAACAAACTTACATACTTTAAATATGCAAAAGTGTAATCAAAATACTATTACAGATGAAGCTTTCAAGAACTTAAAAAATTTGCATACTTTAAATATGAGTAGGTGTAATCAAAATACTATTACAGACAAAGCTTTTCTAAACTTAAAAAACTTACATACTTTAGATATGGATTGGTGTGATCAAAATACTATTACAGACAAAGCTTTTCTAAACTTAAAAAACTTACATACTTTATTTATGCGTAATTGTAGTTATATTACAGACAAAGCTTTTCTAAACTTAAAAAACTTACATACTTTAGATATGCACAATTGTGATCAACAAACTATCACAGATAAAGCTTTTCTAAACTTAAAAAACTTACGTACTTTAGATATGAGTTGGTGTTATCAAAATACTATCACAGATAAAGCTTTTCTTAACTTGCAGAACTTAGATACTTTATATATGTGGTGGTGTAGACAAACTACTATCACAGACAAAGCTTTTCTAAACTTAACAAACTTACATACTTTAGATATATATGGGTGTAATCAAGATACTATTACAGACAAAGCTTTTCTAAACTTAACAAACTTACGTGCTTTATATATGAATGAGTGTAATCAAATTACTATTACCGATAAAGCTTTTCTAAACTTAAAAAACTTACATACTTTAGATATGAGAGATTGTCGTCAAATTACTGTTACAAAAGAAACTTTTCAACATCTCAAAAAACTAGTCGACATAAAAAAATAAATTGAAATTAAAACATAATAATAAGCTATTCTTAATATCCCTATTAAAAATGCTACAAAATTTATCCCCAGACTCTTTCAATAACATATTTAGTTTCTTGGAAACATATCAAAAAGTTTATACTAAACTAGTTCTAGTTAACTCAAGTATCAATGAAACTCTTTCTAGAATAGAATACTATCAAGAGTTCGTAATGTATCATATTCCAACTAGAAACATAAAGAAGTATTTTAAAAATATATCTTTTAATAAAAACAAAAAAATAAAAGATAGTGATTTTAAATATTTGAAAGAAATCAATATATTAGATATGAGCAGTTGTAATCAAACTACTATCACAGATAAAGCTTTTCTAAACTTTAAAAAGCTACATATTTTAGATATGAGCAGTTGTAATCAGGATACTATCACAGATAAAGCTTTTCTAAACTTAAAAAACTTAGATACTTTAGATATGAGTAGGTGTAATCAAACTACTATCACAGATAAAGCTTTTCTGAACTTAAAAAACTTACATACTTTAGATATGAGTTATTGTTATCAAACTACTATCACAGATAAAGCTTTTCTAAATTTAAAAATCTTGCGTGTTTTAGATATTTATTCATGTAATCAAACTACTATCACAGATAAAGCTTTTCTAAACTTAAAAAACTTACATACTTTAGATATGAGTTATTGTTATCAAACTACTATCACAGATAAAGCTTTTCTAAATTTAAAAAGCTTGCGTGTTTTAGATATTTATTCATGTAATCAAACTACTATCACAGACAAAGCTTTTCTAAACTTAAAAAACTTACGTACTTTAAATATGAGTTGGTGTAATCAAGATACTATTACAGATAAAGCTTTTCTGAACTTAAAAAACTTACGTACTTTAAATATAAGTTTTTGTGATCAATTTACTATTACAGACAAAACTTATCTGAACTTATCGAACTTACGTACTTTATATATGAGTAGTTGTGAACAAACTACTATCACAGATAAAGCTTCTTTAAATTTTAAAAACTTACATACTTACAAAGATTACATACTTCAAAAATAATTAGATGTGATATAACTAATATTACAAACAAAACTTTCAATCAATACAGAAATAAAATTCATTCCATACAACGGAATTATTTTACTAAAATAATATAATAGCGACTAATAAAAAAATAGATATTAGCGATAATAAAAAACCTATTCCAATCATATCTTTCCATGTTTCAAGATGAAATTTTCCATCGAACATTCTAAAAACTACATCTTTCAATGCTATTAATATATCTTGGATCATTTAGTTCAATAAAAAAATGATATTTAAACAATATAATAATATTATTTATATAATTAAACAATAAAACAATAAAACAAAGAATGCTTTACTTTCGTTGCCCTACTTGTCAAACTGTTTTAGCTGATAAACAAATTCTATATGAAAAAGGTGTAGATAAAATAAATGATAATACAAAATTATCTTCAACGCAAAAAAAACAAGAGAGTAAAAAACTTCTTGATAAACTATATGTTGTTAGAATTTGTTGTAGAATGAGAATGTTGACATATTCACAACCTATTAAATTTATAAATTAAATAATAAAAAATTAAATTTTTTATTGTTGACTAATAACTTAAAAAAATAAACCTAATAATAAATATCTAAAAAATGACATCAACAACAGTAAAAAAATTAATCAAATCAGAATTACTTTCTGAAAATTATTTAGTAACAGAATTACCAAAATTATTAAAATCGTGTCAAAAGAAACTTCCAGAAATAACAAAGAAAAATATTATTAAATCTCTTTCTAAATATTTAGTTCTGCAAAAAGAAACTAATTCAATTACTTTTGATTTGTCTAAAAAAATACCTAAATCAAAAGTAGAATCAAACAAGAAGTTATTCAAAAAAATAAAAAAAAAAATGAAAAATACTATTAATCAAGATCCTCTAGTTTATCATTATCCACTAAACAGATCATCTGCACAAGAATCAATGGAAAAAAAATATTACAAAAATAGAACTGCTTTCATTAAAGATACTTCAATTAACGGAACTTCTCTTTATTCTGGTATGAATAGAGGGTGTTATATTGAATTAGTAAAACAAAAAGATTTGAAAAAAAGTAACAAACCATCAGACGGTATCAAGATAATACTTCCACCTAAATTTAATATGTTACCACATGAATACGATGTTTGGATTGTATCAGTTGTTGAAAATTTAAATTTTGAAACGTCTCCTTATTACTTCCATCAACACTCTGTTAAATATTGGCGTTATCAAGATTTATGTGAAACTGATTACAAATCATCTGATAAAAATGTTTACCAGTATCCAGTTGACAGCCCATACCAAGTTAAAGAAATGACAGATTTAGAATATGGACCATATGGAAGTCAATGGGTACATGATAAAAATCAAACAGATGATCAATTAACTGATACTATTAAAGAAAGATCTAAAAAATTTACTTTATTAAGAAATATCAAATTACCTGATCAAAGATCTAAGCAATGGTTTCAACAAAGAAGAGGAGCTATTACAGCAAGCGCAGTTTCAACAATTTTGAATGACAACAAATATGAAATGGGATATTCTTTTATTGAAAAGAAAGTAGATGAACCAATATTTCAAGTTAATGCTCCATGTTACCATGGTAAAAAACTAGAAGAACCGGCAACCATGATCTATCAATACAGAATGAATGTCAAAGTAGAAGAATTTGGATTACTAATCCATCCTAAATATCCTTTTATTGGCGCAAGTCCAGATGGTATCTGCTCTCCTTTTAAATTAGATGGAAAATCTAAAAGTAAATATGTTGGGAGAATGTTAGAAATTAAATGTCCAGTCAGTAGAAAAATCATAACAACTGGAAAAATTGCTGGTGGTATATGTCCTATTTATTACTATCATCAGATTCAACAACAATTAGAATGCTGTGATTTAGACGAATGTGATTTTTGGCAATGTAAAATATTACCATATGAAAACAGAGAAGAATTCATAGCAGATACTAATGTGAAAGAACCATTTCGTTCTAAAGAAACTGGTTTTGAAAAAGGATGTTTAATAGAATTAATTCCATCTAGCTCAATTCCATTAATTAAAAATGGAAAAAAAGAAGTATATAACAAAGATATCCACAATAAAGAAATATGGGGAAACACTAATTTTATATACCCAACTAAAATAGAAATGACTCCTTATGAATGTGATATATGGGTTGCAAAAACTTTAGCTAATTTAAGCAAACATCCATTAATCAAGAAAATGAAAAAGAAATCACCTCCAGTTAACTATGTTTTCCATAAAATAAAATATTGGAAACTAAGTTCTTCACATAATATTACTATCAAAAAAGATCCTAAATGGATATCTGATAATATGGAAAATATGAAAAAGACATGGAATTGTGTGAGTTATTTCAGAGAAAATGAAGAAATCTATAAAAAATGGAAATCATATATTAAAGAAATATTTGATTCTTACAGTGGTAAACTAAACAATCCATATTACCATAAAAAGAATCGTGAAGTAGCTAACAAAAAAATAATGGAAAAGGCATATCAGTTATGTGATCAATAATAAAAAAATTGATATTTTTAAAAAATAGTATTTTGATAAATACAAATATTTATCAAAAAAAATGGGAAGAACACCGAAAGCAATTACAAAAGAAGACAAAACATACAAACAAAAAATTAAAGAAATATATGAAAGAAGATTGTACAATGATAAACTAAAATTAATTGGACAGATTACTTGTGACTATCCGGAAACAAAAGGATTCAAAGATGAATGGATAAAAGGATATGTTAAAAAATCTAAAATCACAGTTCCAAAAGGAAATAATGTCAGTTTAATTGTGACATATGAAAAGATAGAAAGTGATGGTAAAATATATTATTGTGATATTTTCGGAAAGATCGTAAATGAGAAAAAAGAAATTGTCGGTGTTAAAAGTTCAAGCGATAATGGCGTTAGATATATAATGTTTGATTCAATAGAATAAATTATTTTTATTTTTATTTAGTAATATTTTTTATTAATATACTACTAAATATGAAAGGCGGGAGAAAACAAGACGTTATTTTAAGAAAACAAGATATTGTTTTGAGTGAGAGAGATACTAAATGTGGACCATCTTCAGTGTTTAAGAATGGATCATGTATTCCAGTTTCTGCACTTTATATAATGGCTAAAAGCTACAACAAAAAATATAAAAATAAAAAGATACCATTATTTACAAATGAAGAAGAGGCACTGACATTATGTCCAGCGAAAACTAAAAGATATTTAGTAAAAGAATTTAGCAAAAGACTCTCGGATGTTTGTAATGATCAAAGGTGCTGGTTGAAACAATCATTTATTGAAGAAATTGAACCAGAGATAAAAAAAACTTTAAAATATCATACGTTTAGACCAAAAGGACCAGATGGAACTTTCGAGTGGTTATCTAATTATGATATCAAAGCTGTTATGGATCAATACCAATACAAACATAAAGATTTTAAATTTTTAGGAGCAGTTCCTATTGACTTTGACAGCATACCTAGTTATAATATATATAATTTAAATTTTCAAAAAAATGAAGAGATGGGTATTACTAAATATGGAATAATATTTAACCTCGATGAAAGTCATCAATCTGGATCGCATTGGGTAGCTGGTTATATAGATGTAGTAAAAGGTGATTTACTTTTTTTTGATTCAGTTGGAGATCCTCCTGTCAAAAGAATCTGTAATTTACTCAACCGAGCTGGTGTCTATATTAAAAATATCAAAAAAAGAGATATTAATATCAGAATAAATAGAAAGCAGCACCAATATAGTAGTTCTGAATGTGGTGTATTCTCTCTTAATTTTATTATTAATATGATAGAAGGAAAAACATTCGATCAATATATTGATTGGCTTCAAAAAGTAAATAAAACAAAAGATAGATATGATTGTTTTATGAATAGATTTAGAAAAGAATATTTTATATAAATTATTTTTGGTCTGCCGTTATATTAAAACTTATATTGTGGCACTCGCCTTCTTCAAATTTATAAATAGCATTAGTTTTTCTTTTGCAACACAAAGAAATATCAAGTTTACTCAAGATTGGAATTGGGTTTGATTCAAGATTTAATATAATTGGATTTGATTTGACATGTCCTGAATTATCCATCTCTGTTTGCTTGGACAAATCAATAATATGGAACGGTGAATTAGAAATAATATTTTTCAAGTAAATGTATATTTGATTTTCGAATTTAATATTATGTGATTTTTCAGATGTATACCTATTAAAACCACCATAATTATCCTTTTCAAAACCTAACGAACGAAGTAATGAATCATCTCTATTTTCCATTGCAAATATTTTTCCGAATTTATGTTTGATTACAACACGATTTCGATCTACTTTTATAAATAATTTAATATTATTTCTATCAACTATTTCTGAAATTTTAACAGCTAAAGATTCTGGCGTGTATTTTGATTCTGGTATAGATAATATTGTTTTATTATTATCATGA
>Ga0307980_1000260_pt1 | contig 25948 bp, 20 predicted proteins | sample OrgLakmetage1060_FD_201817 | JGI IMG/M metagenome (GOLD analysis project Ga0307980, IMG submission 201817) | Saline water microbial communities from Organic Lake, Antarctica - #1060 | ecosystem: Environmental > Aquatic > Non-marine Saline and Alkaline > Saline | place: Antarctica: Organic Lake... | reverse complement strand
TATTCTATCCGTTAAGGGGCTTGGTCTTTTGTGGTGTATGTAAAAGCGACACACCGATGCGTACGGGAAAGAATAAAAGTGGAGGTGGGGGCTATTCGCTAACCTACAGATGCGATACTAAGGGCTGTAAGCGAACAGTTAAGTCGGTTAGGGCTAAGTATGTCCTCGAGGGGCTTTACGAGACACTAGACAAGCTTAAGTTTACCGACAAAGAATATGACACCTACAGTAATAAACTCGCTGAAATGACTGAAGAACGTATCGACGAGGTACGCTCTGAGATTAGAATCTTAAATGGTGCTAAATCAAACAAGTCTCGCCAAGTAGACGATATAGCTCGTAGTATGCGAAAGTTTGATAAAGAAGACAAAGCATATGAGGTGGCACAAAGCGACTTAGAGGAGTTGCAGAGCGATATTATCGACATTGACGCTCAGCTTGCAAAGCTTGAGCCAAAGGTTAAAGACCCGACTAGATTACGAATGGCGAAAGAAGACTTTTTGAACTTAGCAAATACAGCCTCTGACAAGATGAGAGCAGGTACTCCAGTCGAAAAAGACATACTAGCTCGAAAAATGCTTTTGAACTTAACCCTAGATAACGAAAGAGCCCCTTCCTTCATCTGGAAAGAGCCCTTTGCTACGCTACTCAATTCACGTAAATATTCGTCTGGTGCGGATGAAAGGACTTGAACCTTCACGTCTTGCGACACTAGTTCCTAAGACTAGCGTGTCTACCAATTCCACCACATCCGCATGCGACAGTAGATAACTGCGCTATTATAGCTTATTTTAGCTTTCTATAAAAGACTTGTATAGATATTTACCAAATAGCCACGGTAGGTTCAGCTTCTTGATTGTCGATTGGCCACTGATCCGTGATAGGAACAGATGAGCGTAAATTACCCATCAAATACCGGAGTGCGGGATCATCAAATTCAGCTTTAAAAGGAGAACTTTCTGAGACAGCTTGTTTAAATAAGTCAGATGCAGTATGTAAAACCGGCAGTATAAGCTGACCTGTAACATAGGAGACTCTCAACCTAGCATTATCAACATCTTGCTGAGTTTTTTCCGCATCAATACCACCTTCATAAGCTATTCCATTTATATGATTATAGAAATCTTTGCCATAGTTCATTCTAAACCATGCATATAAAGAGTGGAGTGGCGACTTATCAAGTATATTACTCTGGGGCACTTCCAGTGCTTTTGACCCATCACTTGGATCAATGGCTCTATGAATACTTATTCTCGCAGCATCCATAAGCTCACTTATATCGTCAGGTAAATCATCAGGGTCGCCTCTTTCAAGTTGCTCCCTAGAAACGCTTTCCATATTACGTAAATACAAATCACTTATGCCATCTACTGTAGAAACGTAGTTACCTAACGTAAGTATTTTATACATTGGATGCTCGTCTGTTTCGGCAATACGAAGAGGTATTGATCCGTCTAGATGATCGTCTATTTTTGTCAGCGTTAAAGAATCAGCCTCATGAAGAGCGTCAAAAGATATATTTTGTTTCATTCAGAAACTTTAACATATTAATTAACTAAAGTCAATATTTACGTCTATAAAAGACTAGTTTGGCGTTGCCGTAGCGTTTTTCGTCTAGTTTTTCATACTTTTTGAAAGAAATATGCTCCGCTGGTGGCAATGATACAACTAATAGTCCACCCGGCGCTACCCAATCCGCACACACATCAAGCGCATTCATGCCGATATTGTCATATGGCGGATCTGCAATAATAATATCGAAATAGCGTTGTTGGTTTTTGAGCCAAGTTTTGACATTTGCTCTATGTACTTCCATCCTCTCATCGTCAGTTACTAAGTCCCTGTTGTGTTTCAACACATCAAAGCTGTCTGCATTCATTTCCACTGCGTTGACGTGTGCAGCACCACGACTAAGCGCTTCTACCCCAACTGTACCCGTACCAGCAAATGCATCTAGGACAGTCTGCCCAGTAATATCCCCTAATGAATTAAACAAAGCCCCACGAATACGTTCACTCATTGGGTGGGTACGATGACCTTTCGTGTTCTTTAGTATCCGAGATTTAAACTCACCAGCAATAATTCTCATTTTTTATTTGCTTTCAACAGTCCTGCATCACGCATAGCACTATACCAAGTAAGGCAAACCGCTTTTATTATTGCTGGACCAAGCTCGTTTCTGACATCACGGACCAATTTAGGTGTCCAGCCAGTTGCGTGAAAGCGATCATACATGTCGAGCAGCGCAATTTGTCTAGCCACCCGTTTAAAGTATTCTTCGTAGCCAATGTCATTAATGAGCTCAATATCAGACTCTGTTGGACGCGCTGTTTTCATGCTAATTGGCGCAATAATAAAGGCAACACCCCCTTCAAACATTGCATGCATAGACATAAGGCCGCCTGTGCCCCACATTGCCCAGTTCTTTTTAAATGTATCTGACCTATTAATGCCCTTAATAATGGCTTTGTTCTTAAGCGAATCACGGCTTGCCATTTTTTCTCCGCGCAATTCTTCGAGCTTTTCTTCATAAGGAAAGTGATGTGCAGGCGTCAGCCCATCGACTAACGCATGGGCAATCCATGCGGCGTCAAATGCGGATTTTTCTACAATACCACTTTTTAGCTGCCTAACTAACTCTTTATAATGACTTCTCAATAGTTCAAGTAGTTGCGTGTCATCTTCATCAAAAGGATCGTAGAAGTGCCATGGCTCGTCTTTGCCAGGGCTCTTATGTTTAATGCCATCAGGACCGTTATTGCCTTCGAAATGGAGTATTTGCTTCAATTTGGGAAATGCATCGCTGTTATCAGTCATTTTCAGAAGATATTTATGTGCAACACGGTCAATTTTCTGATGTGCACCCAGTATTGAACCTGACTTGTTCGTCAGTGTGGTTCCAGAGTATATGATAGATCCTTTTAAGGTTTATTTAATTAAGATTCGTAATCGTTCTAAGCAGCTGTACTCGCTTATGGAGATGAGGATATTTTAACAGATCATCACCTTTATGTATAAACTGCTTCGCTGCAGCACGCGCTGATTCTATCAGTACCCTGTCGGTCAGCTTGGCTACTCGCAGATCGAGCGCACCGTGTTGCATTGTGCCGTAGATTGCACCTGGCCCACGTATATCAAGGTCATATTCGGCTAGTTTAAAACCATTTGTCTCTCGCTCAAGTAATCTCAGTCTTTTGGAAGGCTCTTTGTTTTCGCTTAACACAAGATAGCAATATGACTTATCGGAGCCACGTCCAACTCTTCCGCGCAACTGATGAATTTGAGCTAGCCCAAACTTATCAGCTCCCTCTATGACCATGACGCTGGCATTAGGCACGTTCACCCCGACTTCAATAACCGTTGTTGCAACAAGAACTTGCACTTTGCCTGAGACAAAGTCTCGCATAATAGCTTCTTTTTCGTCAGCTTTCATTTTGCCGTGAAGCAAACCAACAGTGTAGCTTTTTAGCCACTTTTTGCTTAACTGTTCATGTATTTTCTTGACTGATAATCGTCCAGCATCATCTTCTTCGATCTGTGGACAGACGACAAATGCTTGCCGGCCTGCTTCTAACTCAGCGACAATTTCACGATACACTTTTTCACGATTTTCTGGAATGAATAATTCAGTCACTACCGGCTTGCGTCCAGGAGGCATCTCAGCGATAACCGACACGTCCATTTCTCCATAGAGCGTCAGAGCTAAACTGCGCGGAATAGGTGTCGCGGTCATACTCACGACGTGTGGCATCTCGGCTGCTTTACTTTGGAGTTTTTTACGCTGTTCGACACCAAACCGATGCTGTTCATCGACTATAACAAGTCCTAATTTATGAAACGACACTTTGTCTTGAAATAATGCATGCGTTCCTACGACAAATTGTGCGCTTCCATCAGCAATAGATTCATAGGCATGCTGCTTTTGTGACGCGCTCATGCTGCCAGTTAACAACAATAGTTTCTCCGAATAATCAACACTAGCTAGTAATTTGTATAAACTTTCTGCATGCTGATTAGCCAACAACTCGGTTGGTGCCATAAATGCTACCTGAAAGCCTGCTTGCAAGGCACCAACAGCTGCCAACACGGCAACAACTGTTTTACCTGACCCAACATCACCCTCAACAAGTCTATTCATCGGAGAGCCAGATGACATATCTTGAAACATTGCCCAGGCAACTTTGCGTTGATCGTTCGTCAGATCAAAAGGAAGATCAGTCACAAATTTCTTGATTAATGATTCGTTAAAAGGGATTTCTAGAGAATGTTCTCTTTTATGCGCGTGTTTGTTCAGCTCACTCGCCAGCGTCAGTTCAAATATTTCCTCAAACCCAAGCCGTCTTTTAGCAAGCGCAAGAGACTCGTGATTAATTGGAAAATGCATTTCTCGTAACGCACCTAGTTTTGGCATCAAATCTTCTTGATCCATCAGCCACTCAGGGAGAGTTTCTGGAGGATCATAATATTCAAATGCATTTTTTACCGTACGGCGTACTTGAGTGGCACCTAATCCTTTTGTGAGTCGATACACTGGAACAAGACGTGCAGTGTTAATTGGAAAGCTACTTACTAGTTCGCAGGCTGGATTTGTAATAGCAAAATATTTGTAGTTTTGAGCAAACTCTCCTGAAACAAAATATTCTTGTGCTAATTTTATAGATTTAGATCTGTATGGCTGGTTGAACCATATTAGCTGGACGCTTCCAGTCCCGTCGGAAGCCATCGCTTCTGTCACGTGCATTCCTTTTTTAGAATAACGAGATTTTACACTACTCAGAGTTACCTTAATTGTGATTGGCCCAGGCATAATGTCGCCCACTTGCGTAATATGCGAATAATCATCAAATCGAAATGGCACGTGATTAATCAGGTCTTCGACAGTCTCAATCCGTAGTTTTTTGAATTTTGCTGATACAGCTTCACCAACTCCTTTGACGTAGGTAATAGATTTTTGAGCGCTCATGCGCATAGTTTACACTTTTTTCAGTAAATAAACGGTACTTGGGCCAAAGAATGTTTTTGCAAGTGGTTTTTGGACCGCTTTTTCCAGCTTAACAAGAAGAGACTTTGGAATGATTTTTTTCATCGTTGGAGACCGGAAGTTAGACACGGACAAGGTTTTTTCAATTTTAAATCCAGTTTGAGCAAGTTGCTTCCTCACTGTTTGAGGATTGTGATTAACAAAAGGAATTTCATTATCTTCTTTTTGAGTGCCGGTTTTAATGTCAACTGGATCCAAAGGCATCTTCTTGAATTTTGCAGCGTGCTTGATACGGTTTTTGAAATTTCCATAGTTTGCAAACTCAATCAAAAAATAACCATCTTTTTCTAAAACACGGTAAATTTCTTCAAATGCAGGAATAGGGTTCGGCAAATGATGTATGACGCGCACAACCATTGCTAAATCTATACTGTTATCTTCAAATGGAAGTTTCTCCGCTTGTGCTAGCTGCATAGCTACTTTTGGTTTGCCTTTCAAGAAATCTTTAGCAATATCTAATTGCTGCTGAGATGGTTCTGCTAAAGTCACATTTTCCGAAAACTGCGTCAAAACAACGGATAGTCTGCCGTAGCCGCCGCCAACGTCCACTGCATGTTTAAACTTTTTACCTTTCAGCATGTGGTTTATCATAATCTCTTCAGCTGCTTGTTCGTAATCTCGACCGTCCCAATATTTTAGGTAATTGTGATTTGAATCGTTGTATTGGTCTGCTTTTTTAACTGGCATTTTTCTCTCCTAGGGTTAGTGTGTGAACGTTCGTGGATGATCAATTAATTTTCATTATTTCGGCGTTATTACTTGAAACGATATTAAGGATACAAGCATTATGAAATTGTTACAACATATAAATACTGCATGAGCATTAATTTGATAGGTGGTTATTATAACCAATTCAATTTATTCTAACAGTTTTAGACTTGTAGTTCTATTAAAGCGTTCGCATTTTTTCCTCTGCGGACAATGCAATACCCCGAAATGAAGTCATCTGAGTCAATCGTAGTTTTTTCTAATGGCAGCTGAGACCCGTTGATATAAATAGCGTTACTGTTCAAAAATCGGCGTGCTTCGCCTTTGGAACTTGCAAGTTTTGTTTCTACTAAAAGATCGATAAGCTGATCGCCGACGGACGCTTCTATAGACGGAAGCTCTGTTTTAAGTTCTTTAAAGTCAGTTACTTTTAGATCTTGATAGCTACCACTACCAAACAATACTTCACTCAACTTGGCAATAGACTCTGCTCGCTCTGCTCCATGGACAATAGATGTGACTTCGAAGGCGAGTCTTTTTTGCGCTAGCCTATTGCTGCGAGCTTCGTTGTGAGCCTCCATAATATCATCGATAGTATCTTTATCGAGTGTAGAGTACACCTTAAGGTAGCCATCGACACCTTCATCATCAGTGTTCACCCAAAATTGATAGAATTTATACACACTCGTTTTATTTTCATTCAAAAATATAGCACCACCTTCTGACTTACCGAATTTTTTGCCTGTGGATTTATCTATAACTAGGGGCAAAGACCATACATGTGCCTCATTGCCATTCATCCGACGTATCAAATCGACACCTGCAATACTGTTGCCCCACTGATCAGCACCACAAAGTTGCAATGTGACATTGTGTTCTTTGTTAAGGTGGACAAAATCATACCCTTGAATCAGTGAATAGCTAAATTCAGCATAACTAATGCCAGCTCCACCCTCGTGAAGTCTTGACTGCACAAACTCTCGACTAAGCATTTGCCTTAATGGAACGTGCTTTCCAACGTTCCTTAAAAACGAAAGATAGTCAATATCTTTAAACCAGTCATAGTTATCGACAACAGTAAAATCCATTCCAGAAAAAACGCGGTCATATTCTTTAGCAATAGCATTTTTGTTGTGAACTATTTGTTCTAGCGTATTTAAGTCTCTTTCTTGCGCTTTGCCATCTGGATCACCAATCATTCCTGTTGCTCCCCCAACAAGTAAGAATGCTTTGTGGCCATGCTTTATAAATAAACGGTTCATCATTGCAGCGGCCAGATTTCCTATTTGCATAGAATCTGCACTGGGGTCAACTCCGAAATAGAAAGAAATAGAATCGCCATCAAGCTCTTTAATATCTTTATAAGTTGTTTGGTTCACGAAACCGCGCCATTGTAATTCTTCTGATAAAGTCATAATAATTAGTAGTATAACAGGAGTTAAATAGCTTGCGCACGAAAAACACAATAAACCGCTTATATTTGCTATAATAGTAAATGATTAAAGAAGAAAAGACAGGTAGAGAGCCCCTATGACTAACAAGAAACGTAAGTCTATTTCAAATTCAATGAAACCGAAGTCTCGCCGAGTAAACGGTAATAAGTTTACAACCAAATCCGGCAAGACAATTAAAGTAAACCGATCAATCAGTGAGCGGTCTAAAGCGCGTAAGGATGCAAAGGCACTACGCATAGCTGAGCGTAATAAAAATCTTCCAAAAGGCCGGATTAAACGATCTCTCTACAAACTAAGCCCGAAGCGTCAGTTCAAATACTGGACAAGCCGTGATGGTGCTCTTATGTTTGTGAAACTCTCAGGGATAGCAATTGTTCTTGGGTTCTTCTTCTTGATCGGTATTTTCGCCTTCTTCCGCAAAGACCTCCCTGATCTGCGCGACATATCTGGAGACACTATTGGTGGAAGTATTCGTTATTTTGACAGAACTGGCGAAGTGTTGTTGTGGGAAGATTATGATGCGGTAAAACGTATTCCGGTAGAGGGTGAGAACATTGACGACAATCTTCGTGATGCAACAATAGCGCTTGAGGATCGTGACTTCTATGAACACAACGGCTTTAATGTCAGAGGAATAAGTAGAGCAGCCTGGAATAACGCTTTTGGTGGAGACATTCAAGGTGGATCAACTATCACCCAACAACTTGTCAAGCTGACAACTCCAGGATTTGCAGATGAGCAAACAGTCACTCGTAAAATAAAAGAATTAATTATTGCTGTTGAACTTGAGCGTAGCTATTCGAAAGATGAAATTTTGACAGGCTATCTCAACGCGGCACCTTATGGAACAATCGAGTATGGAGCTGAGGTCGCAGCACGGACATATTTTAATAAGTCTGCAAATGAATTATCTATTGATGAAGCAGCATTTATTGCATCAATACCGAAATCTCCGCCGACATATACACCTCATAGCCCCGCATTTGATCAAGAAGAATTAGAGGATAGGCAAGATTTTACTATCAATACTATGTTTGAACTTGGAATGATCACTGAAGAAGAGAGAGACGCTGCAGTCGAAGCAGACACAGTTGCAACAATAGTGCCCAGACAGCCGAGTAAATTTACCGGCATCGTTGCCCCACATTTTGTCCTAGCGGCAAAAAACCAGCTCATTCTAGAACAAGGTAATTCATACGATAGAGGCGGCTGGAAAGTCATTACGACACTCGACATGAACTTACAGAAGATTGCTGAAGAAGAAGTCGCTGCAGGATTACCACAAATTGAACGCCAACGTGGCAACACAGCGGCTTTTGTTGCCCAAGATGTGACAAACGGCCAAGTCGTTGCACTCGTCGGTGGTGGAGATTTCAATAACAAAGATCGTGCCGGAGAAGTCAACTTTGCTCAGGAGCCACTTCCTCCGGGGTCTAGTTTCAAACCATATGATTATTTAGCTCTGATAGAAAACACCGAGAATTCTGGTGCTGGATCTGTTCTGTACGATACGCAAGGACCACTAGAAGGCTGGCCCTGCACAAACAAAGCAAGACCAAAAAGTAACGGTAATTGTCTGTGGAACTATGATTTCCGTTACCCAGGTCCGGTCACGCTACGATACGCGCTAGGCGGTTCTCGTAACATTCCTGCAGTTAAAGCTGCACTTGTTGCTGGTGTCGATAAGACAATACAAACTGCAAATGATCTTGGACTTTACGATGAACGCTATGAAACAGGTGGTTATAAGTGTTACGCACAAGGTACAGATTTGTTGAATCCACAACTCGAAGATGAGATACAGTGCTTCGGATCATCTGCGATAGGTGATGGTGCGTTTTTGAACCTCGATAAACACGTGAATGCCTATGCAACACTGTCTCGTAACGGAAATAAATTACCACAAACGTACATTCTAAAAGTTGAGGATTCTGAATCTCGAACTCTTATTGAATGGGAGCAGACGGCTGGTGAACAAGTCGTACGTGAAGACTCTGCTTACATTGTTGCTGATATGATGGCAGATCCGCGTGCAAGCTACATGAGTCGTAAAAACCATGATTACAAGGGCTGGGACTTCTCTCTTAAAACTGGGACTACCAACGACAACCGAGACGGGTGGCTCATGGGATTCAGCACCAAATACGCAGCTGGAGTCTGGGTAGGACATCACACAGGTCAAGTTGAAATGAGCGGCTTCATGGAAACTATGACACAGCCTATTTGGGCTGATTGGATGCAGCGCGCACACGATGGATTAGATCCAGTATCTCGCACAAGGCCTGCTGGTATACAAGAGTTGCCTGCCTATGTCGTGAGAAACCATATTGGTGTTAGCTCTATCGAACCAAGTCCAACAATAGATCTTTTCCCTTCTTGGTATGTAAACCCGGGTGGAGACCAAAGAGAAAAAGTAACCCGCGACAGAGTTTCTGGCAAAATAGCCACAGAATGTACCCCGCCGCTAGCGCTAGAGGAAGTAACGCAAAGCGATGCATCGACATTTTCTTCGGACCCGTTTGTTGATGCGGGCGACAACACAGGAGACACGGATGATGTTCACCAATGTGAAGATATTAAGCCAACTGTCTCGCTCACTGCTCTGGATAACGGAAACGGTCAGTACACATTCCAAATATCTGTCGGCAATGGGACTCATCCAATTTCAAGTGATAAATTCACAGGTCAGCTAAATGTCACAATTGATGGTCAGGCTATTCCAAATGGTTCAATTCAAATAGGCGGACCAGGCACCTACACAATCGACTATACATCTATCTATGACACTTCTAAGACGGTACAGGTGCAAATAACCGATAGCGTGCTATACACGACAATAGATGCCCGTGACATAGCACTCAAGACTCCAGGAGCAAGTAGTAGTGGTGGCACTGGAGGATCAGGTTCTGGTGGCGGCAGTGGTGGTGGCACCCCCACAATCACTCCTTGATGACTGATAACTCTACGTCGTATTGAAATAGCGCCATTTTTCAGATGTAGCGCTATTTAATTAATTGCTTCAGGATTAAGTTATTCTTTTTCAAGAAAATTATTGAGTGCGGTGCGAATATCCGGCACTGATGACAGCATGGGTTCTTTCATTCTAGACTTAGGCTTTGGGCCTATTGCAGCTTCAAATCCAAGTTTCTTGGCTTCTGCAACCCGTTTCTCTATGTGAGCAACATGTCTGACTTCGCCTGATAAACCAAGTTCACCAAAAACTACAGCATTTTTCTTTAGTTGTAGTCCCTTTGTGGCAGACCCAATTGCCATTGCGATTGCCAAATCGGATGCAGGCTCATTCACGGCTATGCCACCAACGACATTTATATAAATATCTTTATCGTTTAATACCAGTTTCGTCCGACGTTCAAGCATTGCTATCAGTAGATTTAACCTATTCAGATCAAACCCACTGGCAGCTCGCTTTGGATATCCGTAACTTGTCTTGTTGACCAACGCTTGAATCTCTACTAAAACAGGCCGTGTTCCCTCCATGGTTGCAAGTACTATAGACCCATCAACTACTTGACGTTCTGCTAGCAAAGCTGCCGATGGGTTGAGGACGGGTTTTAAGCCATCTTCTTCCATTTCATAAATTGCAGCTTCGTTGGTCGACCCGTAACGATTCTTCACTGTTCGTAGTACCTTAAAACCACCATACCGATCACCTTCAAACTGCAATACAGCATCAACACTATGTTCTAGAACTTTTGGTCCAGCAATTGATCCTTCTTTTGTGACGTGCCCGACCAATATAAGCACCGTGTTGCTCTGTTTTGCTGCTTTAGTAAGTAACTGTGTTGAATTAGTGATTTGACTGACTGTGCCGGCTGCAGAGGCGATTCCTTCGACATGTAATGTCTGTATTGAGTCGACTATCACCACATCATAATCATCTTCTAGGATTGTCTTGGCTATGTCGTCTGCGCTCGTACTTGATGCCAATTTAAGATCATCATTTACTGCTTTCAAGCGGCTGGCACGGGAAGCTACTTGATGAGCTGATTCTTCACCAGAAACATACAAAACGCCAACTTTTCTAGAGACCGCACCGGCTATTTGCATGAGGATGGTACTCTTGCCAATTCCTGGTTGTCCAGCAAGTAGTAAAACACTGCCAGGTACAAATCCACCACCTAATACCGTATCTAGCTGGCTATCTTCAGAAGAGATTCTTTTTACATCGGCTGACTTCTTGGCCACTTCGCTAATCACGCTGGCATGCAATGACCGCCCACCCTTAGAAATATCGGCACTCGCAACATCTAGTTGTTGCTGAATAGTATTCCACTCGCCACAACTAGAACATTTACCACTCCAGGAGCTGTGGATTGCCCCACAACTGCCACATTCATATCGTATTTTTGCCTTCGCCATATATAGATAAGTATACATCTTGAAACCGTAAGCTCACAGCTCACCTTGCGTACGGACGATAAACGTCCTTTTTCACTACTTTTTGCTGCAGGTCCAAAAGTAACCAAAAAACCCGATCCCGCACAAATAATAACTCTAAAAACAGGTTTTTCTGCGATGGAGTAACGGCTACTAGTGCATCAAATCGAATCAATCAGTTCTATTACTTTTATGACTGGAGACTCAGCTACAAATTCTAGTTGTTATGTCACAGAGGGGCGACGGATAATGTAGTCGGGATCAGGTTCTTCCAGTAGGATATTGGTTATTATTTTATCAACCGCGTAGTCAATACTCATGTACTGATCAATATCCTCGGGAATCTCTTCATGATAGATATCTGTCTGTATACCACCAGGAAATATTTGATACAGATTTATGTTCGTGTCTTTAATCTCTTCGCGCACACTCTCAGTCAAGCCCTTTAAGGCAAACTTAGATGATACATACGCAGATAATCCAGGCTTACCACTTAACCCCGCAGTAGAGTTAATATTTATTATAGTGCCACTGTCTAGAGTTTTCATAAGTCTTAACGCTGATTGCATACCGTAAAAATAACCAAAGTAGTTCACGTAAAAAAGCTTCTTTAATTTATCGATCGAGACATCTTCTATGCCAGAGGGAGCAATCTGAATGCCCGCATTATTTATCCAAATATCAATACGACCGTATTTATCTACTAGCTGTTTCGCAAGTGCTTCTGTTTCGACTGGAGAAGTAACGTCAATAACACATCCATCCGCCCCAATGGCATGAGCTGTTTGTTCAAGCTCTGAGTAATTCGTACTCGTAATTATGACCTTGGAACCATTCTTAACAAAAGCTTCTGCGAGTCCTTTTCCTAGACCTTTGCTTCCACCTGTAATAACAACTATTTTGCTTTGTAAATTCATACCTTCATATTAACACTTGCCGTAAAAAAAATTAATATAATAAAACTAATTTTATGCTCTTTTAGCTGAGTCTCCAGTCATGAAAGTATTAGATTGGTCAACGGCTGTGCACTTGCAGCCTTTACTCCATCGCTTGAAAACCCATTAGCAAAAGGTAAAGATCGAGGCTGTAGTTACTGCAGTTGAGTTTCCAGTCATAAAAGTGATAGAACTGATTGATATACAATTATTGATGAGCTTGTAGCCAGTGCAGCTTCCAACCATGGGCGCTAAAACCGAATAAACAACTCTTTTTTAGTTTGAGTAATCTGCGAGGACCTTTTTTGAACACAGTGAAAAGAAAACTTTCAAAAAAGTGACCCGGACTTTGGATCATCCCGGAGCAGCATACTAAAAAAAGAGTTGTTTATATCGCTGTTTTCGTGCGGTTGGCAGTTTTGCTACTCGTTTTGCTGCCAAAATGAGTTAAAGAAAAAAGTAATTTTAGGATCATTTAAATCTACAGTTCAGAAGCGCGGGTGTCTATTGCTTCTACCAGTTCGCGTTCTTGGGTCGCTATTTCGTTGCGTTCCGCTACAAGAGAGTTGAACTGTAGTATTAATGCACGTAGAGACTCTAGTTCAAGATTAAAACCTCTTACTTTTGAATTATAGGCTGGCACTGCTGCGTTATATTCTTGTGGATTAGAGCGTTTCTGATCTAGCTGGTTCGATTCGGAGCTGAGAGCACTGCTAAGCTGATCAATATCTATGCGTTTCTGAGATATAGAAGTCGAAAGTTCATTAAGCTGAGCATCAAAAGCTTCAATCTGGTCTTCTCGATTAGAGAATTCTGATTCATAAGCTTCTGCTTTAGCGACAACCGATAAACGATCTAGAAAATACTGATTGTAGTATTCTTCTAACTCTTGAGGCAACTCCCTCCACTCAGTAGCAAGAATTGAGTGGAGTTCATTTGGAACTATACTCGGATCACGTTGTCTATAACTCTCTAAAGTTCTTATTAAACGCTCATCTTCTATGCCGTCAAAAGTTTCCTCTAGTAACGTCACTATCCGATCTTTTTCATCACCAGATAGCCTATCGAAAGCGACATGTAGCATCTCATGTGCAGCAGTTACCTCTTCTACTCCTTGCAAGCGATCATCTTGTACATCAAAAACATAAATTCTATCATTGGTTATATAGCAGCCAAGAACTATAGTCTCTTCGTCATTACCACAGACTCCTTGAAAACTAGTTTTATCTAGCAACGCAGGATCATGTATATAAAAGAGTCTGCGTCCGTTATCGCTAAGGCTTGCGGCTGTCGCCAATCTGACTATTGCCGGGCTAGGCTCGTAATCTCGAAGTGCGATATAATCAAGAACGTCTTGCCTGAAGATATACAAACTTGCACTGCCAACAAGCACTACTAGACTGAAGAGTAACCCAATCGCTTTTGATAATTTCATACTGTCTAGTATACCAAGATACTTATGGTTGATGGTTATTTCTTAGATTCTGATGATTTTTGTTTACTTTCAGTGGTTTTTTTGAATTCTAAATCGCCTTTTTTGACGCTTATCTTTACGACTGAACCTTTCGGTAGCTCATCAGCGATAAGCTTATCTGCAAGATAATTTTCTATATCTTCTTGTATGACTCTTCTAACCGGTCGAGCACCATTCTTAGCGTCGTAGCCTTTTTCAACCAAATACTCTTTTGCAGCCCTAGAAGCATCAATACTAATACCTTGCCTCACCAAGCGGTTTTTAAGCTCTTGCAACTGCAAGTCGACAATTTCTAGTGCATCAGGTTTGGTCAGTGCACGAAAAACAATTACCTTATCTATGCGATTAAGTAGCTCTGGTCTCATCAGTTTCTTTAGCTCAGATCTTACTTCTTCTTGGTTTTTTTCATGTACTTCGTCAAGGTTCTCAAAATCCTTGTTATCGTCAGCGTTAAATCCTAGTCGGGCTTCTTTTTGTAGTTTATCTGCACCAACGTTACTTGTCATGATGATGATAGTATTTGTGAAATCTATTTTGCGACCTTTTCCGTCTGTTAATACACCGTCTTCGAGTACCTGAAGTAGCATATTGAATATGTCGGGGTGGGCTTTTTCTATTTCATCAAACAGTACAACAGAATATGGTTGTCGACGAATTTTATCCGTCAGCTGACCGCCATCTTCATAGCCAACATAGCCAGCCGGAGCTCCGACAAGTCGTGAGCTGGTATGTCTTTCTGAAAATTCGCTCATATCTATTTTAATCAATGCATCTTTGTTGCCAAAAAACTCTCTCGCTAATACACGTGCTAGTTCTGTTTTACCAACACCTGTTGGGCCCATAAATATAAATGATCCAATTGGCCGCTTTTCACTAGCCACGCCACTACGAGAGCGACGTACAGCTTTTGCAACTGCTTCAACTGCTTCGCTTTGCCCAATCACGTGCGAACTCAAACTATCTTCTAAATGTAGTAGTTCCTTTACCTCGCTGCGAATAACTTTACTTACCGGTACGCCTGTTATTCTTGCAACAGTATCTGCAATATCGTCACTGTTGAGGGCGAGTCGTTTAGTTCCCTCGTGTGACTTATTAAGTTGGTTTAATTCGGCTTCGAGCTGACTCAATTTTTGCTTTTCTTTAGCTGCTTTTTCGTAATCTTCAGCGTCGACAGCGTCGTCAATTTTGAGCTGGATTATTTTGCGCTCTTTTTGTAACTCACGGACACGCGGAGGCGTTTTTCCTTTATCCACACGCAAATGAGCGGCTGTTTCATCAAGTAGATCAATCGCTTTGTCTGGCATGAATCGGTCTTGAATATAACGACCGCTTAAATGAACGGTATCTTGCAATACCTCGTCACTAATAGTAACTGCGTGAAAATCTTCATAATGTTTCTTTAATCCGCGCAATATTGCCAAAGTCTCTTGATCTGTCGTTTCTGGTACGATAATCGGTTGCAGGCGACGTTCTAATGCCGTGTCTTTTTCTATATGCTTAGTATATTCATTCGTCGTAGTGGCGCCAATCATCTGTATTTTTCCTCTGGCTAGTGCTGGCTTTAATATATTTCCAGCGTCCATAGACCCCTCAGCAGATCCTGCCCCTACTAATTGGTGCACTTCATCTATAAAAACAATTGTCTTGTCATCACCTTCAAGTTCCTTCATGACTTTTTTCAAACGATCTTCAAATTCACCGCGATATTTAGTGCCAGCAATCATTGCTGCAAGATCAAGCATAACGACACGCTTATCAATCAATGCATCAGGGACATCATCATTGATAATTCGGGTAGCAACTCCCTCAACAATAGCTGTTTTTCCAACACCAGGCTCACCAATTAAAACTGGATTGTTCTTCGTGCGACGATTAAGTATCGTCACAAGCCGTCTAATCTGCATTTCTCGACCAACCACTGGGTCAAGCTTGCCCTCTCGTGCTTGCAGAGTGAGATCAATTGAATACTGATCAAGTAGCGTTTTTTTGCCTTTTTTGCGAGGTGATTTAGTAGTACTATCGTTACCTTCGTAACTCTGACGGTTTAATAGCTGTTCTATCTCATTTAGTACGTCGTCTGTACGAATATTCATCTTTTTTAGTAACACTGTTGCACTGGCATTCTTCTGGCTTAGTATGCTGTACACAATATGCTCTGTGCCACACATTTCCTGGGCATATTCTTGAGCCACTTCCCACGCCATTTTAAGCGTCAATTTTGCAGCTTCAGATAATCCTTTTGCTCCCATGCTCATGACAATAGTTTGCGGCTTCAAGTTCATAGCAAGTCGAGCTTTTTCTAAAGTAACACCAGACCCTGTCAGCATTTTTGCTCCAACAGAAGCATCTTGCGCAAGCACACCCAAAAGGAGGTGTTCTGTACCGACATAAGCAGACCCAGCTGTGCGAGCAATAGCATCTGCATGCTTGAGACTCTGCAGAGCATTGTCACTTAAGTGATGAAGAAAATCCTGGAATTCGTCGTTAGGCTGCATTAGTACTCTCCGAATCTAATTGTTTTGTTATATCAATCATTACGTATTAGTATACTAAACCAAATTAGCACTCGTCAACCCTGAGTGCTAATAATGTAAGTCTAACTTCAACTTGTGTGGATGCGACGCCGTGTCTAGAGCTCTGCTTCACCATAGGCATCGATTCGCCCAGTGAAACTTATACTAAATTACAGCACCTTTCATATGAGCGACTTTTTATTCGCCGAATTGGTCGAGGGCGTCAAGGAGACCTTTTTCTAATTCTGATTTACGCTTTAGTTTAGGCTTGTCTGCATCTGCGACTGTGTCGTTTTTAGATTTTGGAGCTGGTTTTTTAGCATCGTCTTCTTTTTTAGTCTGAGATTGGTCAGTTGCTTTATTATCGACTAGCTTTGCTTCACTAGGTTCTGTAGATTCTTCTTCGGAAGTTTTATTTGCTTCAATGTCTAGTTCAATATCTGTTAGTTTGCTAGCTAATCGGACATTTTGGCCACCTTTTCCGATAGCAATACTTAACTGGTCTTCAGGAACAATGACCATTGCACGATTTTTTTCTTCGTTCAATGTCACAGATGTTACTTTAGTTGGACTTAAAGCACTTTTAATGAATTCCATCATATTATCATCCCACACAACAATATCAATTTTTTCTTGGTCGCCGATTTCGTTCACGACAGCGTTCACACGCGTCCCATGTCCACCAACAAACGTTCCAACCGGATCAACACCTTGCACGGTAGATGCAACAGCAAGCTTAGTACGTACACCAGCTTCGCGGGCAATAGCTTTAATTTCCACTGCACCAGATTCCATTTCGGGAACTTCGGCTTCAAATAGCGAACGAACGAGTTCAGAAGCACCACGGCTCACGACGAGCTGAGGGCCACGGAAACCTTTTTCTATTTCTTTTAAGAACACTTTTAGTCTTTGGCCTGGGAAATAGCGTTCTGATCGAGATTGTTCGCTTTGTGGCATAATAGCCTGTGCTTTGCCGATCTCTAATCGGACTATTCGCGATTCTATTCGTGAGACAACTGCATTTACAACCTCACCTATTTTGTCTTCGTATTCTGCCATAACGATTTCTCGCTCAGCTTCACGCAAACGTTGCATGATAACTTGCTTGGCAGTTTGCGCTGCTACACGGCCAAATGTTGTTACTTCTACCCACTGCTCTACTTCGTCATTGAGCTGTACGTCTTTTTTGGTTTTACGCACTTCTTCAATATCAATTTCATAGTTATTATTAGAAACGTCTGCGACAGCAACTTTTTCTACATACACGTCTACAGCACCTGTATTGAGATTGACTGCGACGCGAACTTCTTGTTCTCTATCACCAGTATCTCTTTTATATGCTGCGGCAAGTGCTGATTCAACAATCTCTTGCACGACATCTTCTGGTAAGTTCTTTTCTTCGGCAATGAGTCTCATTGCGCCTGCTAATTGTTTTACATCAAAATCCATGTGGATTTCCTTTCTGTTAAAATAACTTTTTAAGTATTGTTTTATACTCAAAATTTACTTTTTTAACAGTGGTAGATTTTTATTTTCTACAATTACTTGGAGGCTTTGAGCTACCACTGATTTATTTAATTATTAAACATCTGAAATGAAAAAATCCGACCAATGAGGGCCGGAAACTGAATTTATTATAGCACAACTAACCTCGTAGTAAAAATGACGAGACTTTGATTGTCAATAAGCGCACTGATTCCCTATAATTGATATGTATATGAGTAAAAAAGTGACACGGCTCTTTGAGCAATACAATCCAAAACATTACGATCTTTTCTTGAACATTAGCAAAGACAAACAATCATTCACGGGGATTGTATCTATTTCTGGGCGCAAAGTTGGTCGACCCTCTAAGAGAATTACCCTGCACCAAAAAGCTTTAAAAATTAAAAAAGCGACAGTATTTCAAAAGCAAAAAAACGGATCTTTTGATGAGCTTGAACTCTCTCGGATTAACACACAAGATAGCTTTGATGAAGTGCGGCTTCATTCTAGCAAACTACTTTATCCTGGCGAATATACACTGACGCTAGAATTTTCAGGAAATATTACCGACAACATGGACGGTATATATCCATCACGATTTACTGAAGATGGTCAAGATAAAAAACTGATTGCAACACAGTTTGAATCACACCACGCGAGAGAAGCATTCCCGTGCGTAGATGAACCAGAAGCAAAAGCAACATTTGATTTACATCTAACACATGATACATCTGAAGTAGCGCTCAGTAACACTCCGATTACCAATGAAAAAGTCGAGGGTACTCGCAAAACAACAAGTTACGACACGACACCATTAATGAGCACATATCTATTGGCATTTGTTGTTGGTGATATTGTTTACAAAGAAGCTCTCAGTAAGAATGGCGTCAAAATCCGTACCTATGCGACAAAAAATCAAGTCCAACATACCGAGTTTGCACTTGATACAGCGGTCAAGTGCATGGATTACTACGAAGACTACTACGATATCCCATTTCCACTTGGGAAGTGCGACTTTATAGCCCTCCCTGACTTTGCCAGTGGTGCAATGGAGAACTGGGGACTCATTACTTTCCGGGAACAAACGCTCCTCATGGACCCAGACACTACTTCACTCTCCACGAAACAATACGTTGCTATTGTTGTTGCTCACGAACTCACCCATCAATGGTTTGGAAACCTAGTTACCATGCGGTGGTGGACTGACTTGTGGCTAAATGAAGGTTTCGCAAGCTGGATGGAGTACCTTGCAGTCAACGACATCTATCCTGAGTGGAATCTCTGGACACAGTTCACTGTGGATGACCAACAACTTGCGCTGAAGATAGACAGTCTAGAACACACTCATCCCGTAGAGGTGACTGTTGGTCATCCAGACGAAATTAGATCAATATTTGATGCAATTAGTTACCAAAAGGGTGCCAGCATGATCCATATGTTACATGACTATCTTGGTGCGATTCCATTCAGAGATGGGCTGCGTTACTACCTTAAAAAGCATAGCTATAAAAACACTGATACCGTTGACCTGTGGCAAGCTTTAGAAGATGTTACGAAGAAACCAGTCAAAGAATTCATGGGAACATGGACGTCGCAATCAGGCTACCCAATACTCTCCGTGTCTCAAGAGAACGACCATTTAGTTGTCGGTCAAACAAAGTTTGTCACAAATCCAACATCGTCTGCAAGGCAAGACGCAACTTTGTGGCCTGTGCCACTTTTGTGCAAAGAACTAGATGCACTCACCGTCACCAAGAAACTTACTAATGTCCCAATTAGTAAACAACCACCAATCAAGCTAAACATTGGTCAAACTGGATTTTATAGAGTCAATTATTCGCACGATATGCAACAAGCCCAGTTAAAGGCACTTGATAAGGGTGAGATTAAGGCAATCGACCGGATGGGGCTACTTGCTGATAGTTTTGAAGCAACAAAATCAGGCTACCAACCAGTCAGTGAGTACTTAGATTTGCTAAGCCATTACAGTAAAGAAGATGAATTGCCCGTCTGGGAAATCATTTCTGGAAGCTTGGGTTCTATCCGAGCAACGTTATCTCAATCAGACACTGCAACTGTGCTGAGAGATGCCATGAAGCCATGGATACAAAAATACATCACTCCTCAACTTAATCGGCTAGGTACTGAAAGTCACGATAACGAAGACCACTTAGATACTTTATTAAGACCAATAATAGTTGGGCTAGCTGCCAGTGCAGACCACGAAGAAACTCTTGCTTTTATCGAGAAAGCTTATGTAAAACGACTGACTGATGGTGAGCAATCAATAGATGCAGACTTACGAGGGATTGTCTATGGGACAACAGCGCGACATGGTGGACAAAAAGAGTTTGATCAATTATTGAGTATGTACAAAGAAACACAATCGAGTGACGAGAAGCTATCATTGACAGCTGGAATGACAAGCTTCAAACAACCGGAGATTCATCAGCAAATATTTGATCTTATTAAATCAGACACTATTCGAACGCAAGATAATAGTTATTGGATTGCTTACAGTCTCATGAATAGGTATTCACGCCAATCGACTTGGGAATGGGTGAAGTCTCATTGGGACTGGTTGAAAATGACCATGGGAACAGATATGAGCTTTGCAAGACTACCAATCTATGCAGCACGCCAATTTGCCACTAAAGATGCTATTGACGATTACGTAGAGTTTTTTAGCGTCAGACTAGAACCTTCAATAGAAAGATCCTATAATCAAGGGCTTGAAATTGCCCAAACAGCAACAGCATGGCGAACTCGTGACCAAGAAGCAGCACTGAAGTGGTTTAAAGACAACAGCTAGTTTATCCTAAACTGCTCTTTTATGCACAAGTTCAGCTATTGCTAAAGAAGCACACGACGCTGCAAATTGTATTTCTGATTTTTCAAAGTTGTCTAGTTTTTCTAGTGGAGTAAAACGGAGATTATCTTCAACTGTGCTAACGGCATCATCAGGACGTACCACAAAAGCAAAGCTTGTCTCACCGCCGCTAATCCTATCATAGCTGGTAACTCTGATGAATTTTCCGTATGGATATTGAGATATATCAATTGCGTCGCCTTGACTTAGAGAAATTGAAGTGCGATTTCTTGGTAAACCTAATTGATCTACACTAATAGCGAGATCATTCAATGAGACTCTGAATCCAATATCTTCACCAGTGTTACTTTCAAACATAGAGTATACTATCGCACAAAAATTACTTCATAAGCAAGCTTAAGCGTGTAGTTCAATAACCTCGATGCATCCATTATTATCAACTTCAGCAGCCAACAACAATGACTCATGTCTCCATTTATTTTCTGATAGCCAGAATTCTGCTGCAAATTGCATTTGTTTTAGTTTTTTAGGAGTGATGTAGTCAAAGCCAGTCCCCCAACTATCTGAGTTTCGATATTTTACTTCAGTGAAATAGACGCATTTTTTATCTTTACTGACAATATCAATTTCACACCAGCGGGTTCGCCAATTCATAGTCACTATTTTATGCCCTCGCACTTTTAACTCTTCAGCAACAAGCTCTTCTGCATCACGACCAACAGATGTCGTGTTCAAAGTAGATCCATAATTGGTTTGAATGATTTACGATGATGTTCTGTGATGCCATATTGTTTCAACGCAGCAACATGAGATTGCGTACCATACCCTACATGATCCTTGAACCCGTATTCAGGTGACGTATAGTGTAGCTTTACCATAAGCCTGTCTCTTACTACTTTAGCGTACACAGACGCTGCAGAAACAATTGGCTCATAAAGATCTGCCTTCACAACTGCTCGCGACAATGGGTAGTCATCACCAAGCAAATCAACTGATCCATCAATAATTATTTCTTCACCCTCTATGTCTCCCAGGCTTGCCACTGCTCTCGCTGCGCCAATCTTAAGTGCTGCACCAAGCCCAAAATCGTCAATTTCATTCACACTCAACCAACCTTCTCCAAAATCACATACATAAAGTAACTGTTCATAAAATTGATCCTTTTGCTTGTGTGAAAGTATCTTTGAATCAGTTAAGCCGTCTGGCAAATTTGAGTGAGCTTTCAAGCGCGCAGCAACAACTAGTAATGGACCCGCCCATGCACCACGACCAACTTCATCTATTCCTATCATAAGAGTAGCGTACAGCTAATTGGGTGGTATAGTCTAGCGATATTGATTACATTTAAAAAAGCTCAGTGTATTAAACTGAGCTTTAAAAGTGACTTATAGTTAAGTTTTGAGCTTATTTATCTGTATTAGACTCTTCAGCTGTTGCCTTGTGAGCCGCTTCAACTGCATCTTGTTTTGCTTCCAGCGCCGCTTGTTCTTCAGCTTCTTTCGCTTCTATCACTGCGTGTTCTGCATCTTGCTTGGCTTTTAGCTCAGCTTCAGCTTTTTCCGCTTCAGGATCTGGAACATCATTTACAGACTGTTTATCAAACGCAACACCTGTAAGACGAGCTTTCTTCCCTTGCAACTTACGCATGTATGTCAAGTAATTTCGGCGCACTTTTCCACGTTTCATGACTTCTACTTTTGTGACCAGTGGACTGTGCAGTAGATAAGACTTCTCTACACCTAGGCCGCCAGAAATACGCCTGACTAGAATTGATGCAGTCGATGAATTTTTGTTCTTCACACGAATAACAAGTCCTTCAAATACCTGGATACGCTCTTTAGCGCCTTCTTTAATTTTTTGGTGGACACGAACAGTGTCACCACTTTTGACGTCGACGACTGCTGATTTTTTGTAACTATCTGACAAGTCTTTAATAGCTGAATTCATACTTGGACTCTTCTCTCTTATTTTTCTAATCTATTCGAGTCATTATAACAGTTGTGGCGATAAATTAAAAGGGAAGTATTATTTCATTGTTTCTAAGCCAGGCTAACTAAATCGTCTTCGGTTCTTTTGGGAATCTTTTTTTGAGCGATTTGACAATTTCTTCTTGCAGTTTAGGTGTTCTGAAAGGTATTGACTTGAAAGAGCTGACTGACACCCAGATTGGCTCGTGGGTATTGTTCATGAATTGGCTTTCGTTCATTATATTCTCTTCTGACAATTCCTGTAAAACAACTTCATCGTGAGGCTCTACCGTACATAAAAAAATGTACTGGTTATTGTACGGTGCTGTGTGTGGTTCTATGTAGACTAATTGGTGCTGTTTGATTTTTAGTCCAGTTTCTTCCATGATTTCTCTTTTCAAGCACGCTTCGATACTCTCATCTGGATCACGACGACCGCCAACCAGAGTCGCATACCTACTGCCCTCCTTGTCTCTTTGCATGAGAAGAATTTTGCCGTTTTCGATTATGATTGCTCGTGCTGCGTCTGCCATACTATTTACAAGTGTAGCGTATATAATAAGGATGTAAACAATGAATTTAAATGAACAAGCAATAAAATTACATAAAAAACTAAAAGGTAAAATAACGACAAAGTTACGTGGAGAGGTAACGCCAGAAACACTAAAACTTTTCTACTCACCTGGTGTTGGTGCGGCATCAAAATATGCTCAGAACGATGACAAGAAATTGCGCGACGTTTCGTGGACCAACAATCTTGTGGCAGTTATTTCTGACGGATCAGCAGTCTTAGGACTTGGAGATTTGGGACCACAAGGAGCAATGCCAGTTATGGAAGGTAAGTCAATGTTATTTAAGCACTTTGCAGATATAGATTCAGTACCAATAGTACTCGATGTACATACAGCAGATGAGATTGTTGCTGCTGTCAAAGCAATAGCCCCGAGCTTCGGAGGTATTAACTTAGAAGATATAGCCGCACCAAAGTGCTTCGAAATAGAAGAACGGCTAAAAGCAGAACTGGACATACCCGTCATGCATGACGACCAACACGGCACAGCAATCGTTGTGTTGGCTGCATTGGTCAATGCAGCCAAAGTGGTTGGCAAGAATATATCTGATATGAAGATCGTATTAGTCGGGGCAGGAGCGGCTGGTGTTGCAGTCGGCAAACTGATTCATCTCTATGCTAAGCCATCAATCGTTGCCGTAGACAGCAAGGGCATATTAGAACCATCGCGCGGGAATCTTAACGACGAGAAAAAATTACTTATGACGTTTAATCCAGAACCTAAGCCTGGTAGCCTTAATGACGCACTCGTGGGAGCTGATGTGTTTATTGGTGTCAGTCAAGCCAATTTACTAACGGCAGACATGGTTAAAGTGATGGCCAAAGATCCAATTATATTTGGTCTCGCTAACCCTGTGCCAGAAATTATGCCAGATATTGCAAAAGACGCAGGAGCAGCGATAGTTGCAACAGGCCGATCCGACTTCCCTAATCAGATTAATAACGTCTTAGGATTTCCTGGAATTTTCCGCGGCGCACTTGATAATGGTGTCACTAAAATTACCGATGATCATAAAATTGCAGCGGCAGAAGCGCTAGCCAGCATGGTCATAAACCCTACAGCAGAAGAGATAATCCCAAACCCCTTTGCTAAAGGAGTCGTCGAAACAATAGCCAAAACTATTGTCTAGCCACGTACTTCGCTATTAGCCTGAAAGAGAACGCGTCTAGGAGCTTCAATATATCTAGGGACATCTGGATCAGCTGAGTGAATGGTGTGCCTATCGAATCTATATAACACTCCTGGTTCTGTATCGCACCTAACAAGAAAACCGTCAGATACCGCTTCCTCTGTTACTCTTCTACCTGCTTCGGTGGTGAAGAAACTATTGCCTGGATACACAGGTCTTCCGTAATGGCCTCCTGTTAGTTTGCCGTATAATTCTGCGTGCTCATCAGGTATGTCAAATTCACCAACCCAAGCTATAGTTGGCATTATGTTTGAGGCTAAGAATAATTCGCCAAGTCCATCAATATGTTTTCTAACAGTAGGTGCATCTTTTTGCTCATCAGGCCGTCTTACTGTTAATTCGTAAACCATACCATTACCAGAAAAATGTGCTAGATCATTGTGAAAGACCATATTGTCGAGCTCACTACTAAATAAGTCATGTATGTTAACAGCACAGTCATCAACGCCTAATAGTGCATGAACAGGATTAACCTCAGTCTTATATAGCACATCATTAATGCGTTCTACATCTATGAAACCAACAGGCTCAGGTGGAATAGATCTATGAATCATATGGAATATATTAAACTATTAAATAGTATTTGTCAAGTATTATCCGATAACACGGGAGATTTCTTCAAAGGTGGTGTCGCCCTTGAGAACGCGCAGAACGCCGTCTTGCTTCATGGTTAACATACCGGCATCGACTGCTGTTTTCTCTATAACTTCCGTTGATAGCTCGTGCGCGGGCCGAGTCAATAACTGACGCATCTCAGGTGTCATCGTTAACAATTCACGGATAGCAAACTGGCCGTCAAACCCGAAAGGATGTTCAGCGGAAGAACCTGGATTATAAACTTGTACGTTTTCTAAATGTGATAAGTCAACATTAGCTTGGATACCATCAATGACCTCATGGTAGTGCTCTAGTAAATTAGGATCAATTTTGACTGGTTGCTTTGTTTTGGAGTCGAGCTGCCTGACGAGGCGTTGCGCTTGTATCAGTCGAATCGCACTTGCATAAAGCGGATTTTCACCAATTGCATCGAGAAGTCTAGTCAAAGCGGCAGATGCCGAACTCGCGTGGTATGTGCTCAAGACTAAGTGACCGGTCAGTGCAGCCTGCAGGGCGGTCTTGGCCGTATCGAGATCTCTGATTTCTCCGACCATGATAACGTCAGGATCCAGCCGCAAAACTGCGCGAAATTTGTCTGCAAAGCTTTGACCAGAACGTGATTTCACAGGAATTTGCGAAATACCATCTATTTGGTACTCGACCGGGTCTTCTAGTGTAATTATTTTACGCTCGTCGGTATTAAGTTCATTCAGAATACTGTAGAGTGTCGTCGTCTTACCGGATCCGGTTGGACCTACTATGAGAACGAGTCCAGACGGGTGAGA
>Ga0307980_1000258_pt1 | contig 26008 bp, 26 predicted proteins | sample OrgLakmetage1060_FD_201817 | JGI IMG/M metagenome (GOLD analysis project Ga0307980, IMG submission 201817) | Saline water microbial communities from Organic Lake, Antarctica - #1060 | ecosystem: Environmental > Aquatic > Non-marine Saline and Alkaline > Saline | place: Antarctica: Organic Lake... | reverse complement strand
ACATCTCTCTCGCACTCTGCAGAATACACATCGGCAAGCTGCAAAAGCTTTTCAAGCTTTGCTTTGTGTTTTGGGAACCGCTGAAACCAAAATATGTCGCTTCCCCAATTGGTCACCAGCAACTTAAGACCTTTTGGTTTTCCCTTAGATAGAGCCCTGAGGGCCACGTAGCCTGCGTTCTGAAGCTCCAGAGAGTGAACAACACTAGGCTGAAACCTTTTGATCGCAGCTTTCAAAAGCGACCCACGAAAAAAGTTATTGGCGAACTTGTCTAAGACCCAAAGAGGAAGAGCGAAGTAACGGGCGAGTGGGACTAATCGAAAGCTTGCCGCCCCAGAACCAGACAGCAACGTCTCAAGCTCTGGATGAACACGTCTATGAGGTGAACTGGGGAAGAGCAGGAAGTCGATGTCTTGTTCCCTAAACTGAGCGAGCCAGCTAGCCGAGTGGATGCTGTCGAACATGCAAACGATTAGCACTCTATCGGTCACCAACTCTGAGCCCTTCTTTCACTCACCTTTTGTGCAGGCTATCACTGCTTTTTAGGGTTGGGCAGAAAAAAGCGTTCATTCCAGCTAGTGCCCCAAGATGGTGTGTGGCGCGCAATCGATTAGCCCTTCTAGTTCGAGAAAGACCCTGAAAACGACCTGAGACTTAAGTAGTACCCGAGGAAAAACTGTGTCCTGAGCCTAAAGTCATTGAGAACTGATTTTTCGGGTGCTGTGCAGTTTTGATTTTTAGTAAGAATCATCCCTAATTACTCTCAACAAAAGATTTTAAACGGGGGTGCAATCGAAGTAGGGTCTAGTTTATTTCTCTCCGGCAGATGCGCTCTTGCACCGCCTGCATGCGAATCGTGACTGTTGATTCCCAAGCTGGCAAAGTTTTCGCGACTAGTGCTAGCGAGGCAAGATTTTACTCTCATGCCAAGGCCATTTTCCTTCGCGGAGCTGCTGGCAAGAGTGAAGCGCTGCATTAGATCTCCCAATGAAGCACAGGCTGAATCAATTCTTGTTCATGGCGAGGTGGCTCTAGATCTAGCTACCCGCAGGGTCACAGCCGCGGGCATTGAGCATGGCTTCACGGAAAGAGAGTTCACGATGTTTGAGTATTTTCTCCGCCAGGCTGGGCGAGTGATTTCTAGAGAGCAGTTACTCTCAAGGGTTTGGGGGCTCAGGCCGAGATCCAGCTGGCAACGTAGTTGATGTCTATATCCGCTACCTAAGACAACAGCTAAGCAATGACTTTATCCACACAGTTCGTCGCATGGGCTATCGGTTGGGTTAGTAAAAGGCGTTATTCTTTCCCATTTCTACCAACCGCTATTCCCCCCTTCGGAAGGAGTCAAAAAGGGTTTATAAAAAAGGTTTAAGGTTTAGTTAAAGGTGACTAAACCACTCGGGCTTCAAGCCAGTTTCCTTACGGACTCCTTCTTTGAACTCATCGTCTGTGAAGGTGAGCATGCCGCAGTCGGTGTGGTGAATAAGAATTATCTCTTTGGTGCCGAGCAGTCGCTGGCTAATTGCCAAAGACCTGATCTCATCGGCTGTCACAACGCCTCCGGCATTGCGAATAACGTGTGATTGACCCTCATCAAGACCAAGCACGCCATAAACATTGATTCGTGCATCCATGCATGCCAAGACCGCAATGTTCTTTGCGGGTGGCAGGGGAAGGGGTCCAGAGAACGAAGCAGCGTATGCCTTGTTGTTCTCCAGAAGCTCATCGGTGAATGACATGGGTTCCTTAGGTTGTTGTGTCTAAGCATCGGCGATTGCCGATGCTTGCTTCCTTGGTTCTTTGCTTGGTCATCTAAATCAAAACAGAACTTGCCGGGGATCATTTCTTTGTTACGAAGCGTTACTTTTTTTAGATCTCGCTCAAACAAATGAGAGCTTTCTAACATGGGTCTAATTGAATGCTCATCTTGCGGTGGTGGACTCTGAATTAACAAAAGGAGCTTTAAATGCCCAAGCCACTAGATGAATCAAATAACTCCAATCAACCCAGAGCCCCGTATGTACTCACTAACTGTAAGTCTGGATTCTTTTCCACGTTTGGATCTGAAGCAATTGCGATTGGTTGGCTGAGAACCGCTCTTTCAATAGCGACCCCGAGCGTTGAAAAATACTGTTAAGGGAACTGCAAACAGCACCTTTGTTATTTTTTCCAGAGCTGCAGTGGTAAGCGACACTCAGCCGACTACGACCGAGACCACTGGCCAACCTGCAATTCCTAGCGGTCAGGCAACTCCCTCAAACTTAACCTCTGCAGCTATCCAGCCAGCCGCAGTGATTTCAACCAGTGTCCCCGCCTGTGCGGTGGCAGTAAACCCAAACCCAGCACCCAACCAGGCTGGTTTGTCAACTGCATGGCCATTAACCTACTCTGACAATGAACATCTTCAGCAGCAACTGCGTCAGGGGCACAGGCATACAGACAGCAGCCACCGACGACTCATCTGCTGCTGGCACCAAAAGTTACGTGGACAACGAATACGGAGACCGCGATGACGATTCGGTCGCTCTCAGGAAACCAACTTGTTCAAGCGCGTCTTTGAATGGATGGGCAAAGTACTTGTATTCCAGGTTGCAAATGAGATCCAGCCCACAAAAGTCAGATTTTGAAACTACAAAGGTAAACAACCCCAGCCTTGCCTATGTCATCGTTAGTCAAGCACAGCAAAGCACAAAAAAACACAAGAATGGAGAGCCAGAATATCCGATTCCTTTTGACGAAGTTGGCATGAACAGCGTTTACGATTCAGGCGGTGAAAAGTTGAGCCGCAGAAGCATTATTTAACTCGAACCCGATCTCAAACTTCCTGCAAAGGAAATCGAGTGAAAAGAGGAAACGCGAGACAGGTAGGCCCAGCTTCGCCTCGTGGGCATCCACCCACTGATACTCTGGCGGATTTCGCAGTTTCCAACCTCGATTTGCTGAAGAATTTTGATGCCAAAATAGAGGCCCTTAGCTCCCATCGCGGTATCGCGGATTTCGACAGGGGCCACTCCCATTTTTATTTTATTTTCATCGAAATTATCCCCATGGCTGGCAAATTAGCGGCTTTAGTATGTGTGGTTATTGAGAGCCGAGTGCGGAAGCCTAGTTTTCAGTAACTCAAATGCATCCCTTACTTGCCGCTTAAGGGCTAAACCATGTCGTCTCGTTTTACCGTTGCCCCTATGGGAAAAAAGTGATTCCTCCGAGTACTGATTCCTGCACGTATTTTCCAGGTAAACGAGGATGTCAGTGCGACAGCCTATAGAGCCGTCCCAATCAACCCACATACGTATGAGCTAAGTCCTCTCGGCCTCAATTAGTGTCGGCGGGAGAGGTCTTTAGTCTCAGGGAAGACTGGGTCGGCCACGCTGGAAAAAATTTCCACCACCCTATCCACTTCCTGCGGGCCTAGACTCGCGTGATTGGGTAAATACATCCCGAAATCGTGGACAAAGTCGGCGATCGGAAGCGGTTGGTATTCGTGCCCCCGAGACCAAAATGGATGTCGAGCCAGATTTCCGCAAATCAACGGCCTTGAGTCAATACCAAACCCCGCAAGAGTGCGCGCGACCTCTGAGCGGTTTGATACTGCAGTTCCGAAAGCGAAAGAGGAAAGTACTGAGGCGTCGCTTTGTTGCGTCCAAAAACCAGGCAGCCCCATTTGGTACCTTGCGTGATTTGCGGAACGAACTTCAACTATCTCACCAATCCGCTTCAACTGGTTTCTTCCGATAAAGGCCTGCAGGTCGGTCGATCGAAAGTTAAATCCCGGCCAATAAAATGTATACAGATTGCGGAAATCATCGATTTGATTTTTCGCTTGCAACTCTTTCCTGAACCCGGGGTCCAGGTCACGAGACCAGCCGTGGGATCGAAGCGACAGCATCAACTGGTATAGGTCGAAGTCGCTTGTCACTACCATTCCGCCTTCAATTGTCGAAATGTGGTGACCATAGTAGAAGGAGAAAGACCCTGCTATGCCTATCGTTCCGAGCTTTTGACCATGAGATGTAATCGAACCGAGCGCCTCGCACGAATCTTCAAACAGCAGTACATCAAATTCTTCACATAGCCTCTGGATCTCTACCATGTCGTTTGGGTGGCCCAGAACATGGACAATAACCAGGATAGAAGGCCGTTCTCGTTCGAGAATTTCATGCAATTTTGAGGTATCGACGCCAAGGTCCAAGGGGCTTGCGTCACATAGAAAAACCTCAAAGCCCAGATGTGTGAAGGGGGTCACTGTGGTAACCCATGAGATGGCAGGGCACACTACCTTCAGGTTCCTCAAGCGGCCAGATTCCTTGAGGGCAGCAGCCACGAGGAGGTTGGCAGATGAACCGGAATTCACGAATATGGCATGTTCGGTCCCCATGTATTGCGCAAACTCCTCCTCAAAGCCGAGAGTTTGTAAGCCTTTGGTCAACTGGTTACCTGCTACCATCCACTCAGCCGCTGATTCTAGTTCACTTCGCGATATTGTCTCAGCTGCGAGTCTGATAGGTTCTCCAGCGTCATAGTTTTGTAGCATTTCCATAGGACTAAGACTATCTTGTGTTAAGCCGACTTATTCGAGAGATGGCCTTGCCGACTAACGAGCCCAGTCGCACGTACACCATAGTCAGCGGACGCATAATTTTAATTATTCTCAGTTGCTGGTAGAAGACCCAAACCTCGCTGTAGACCGACTGCAAATTATTTTGCTGAACAGCGCTCAATTGGCTTTGGGCTGTAATTGAGCCCTCATGGAACCCAAAGGAGACCAACGGCTCGTTCACAATTCCAAATCGCGGGTATCGAAGCATGGCAAGAAGTTTTACGTAGTGGTCCGGGCCGGCACCATGGTGGTGTTTGGTTTGAAAAGGCAGGAAGTCCATGTAAAGCCCCGATACCAAGTCGGCTCGACGCATAATGATGGCGGATGGCGAAATCATTGTCTGTGCGACTCTTTCGCCAACCATGCTTCTGGCCTTATAGGTACCAGTTGCCGGAAATTTGAAGAGTTCGTTCTCAACCACGTCGCCTGATGCTGATTCAATTACGCAGGCGTTAGAGGCCACAAACCCAATGTCATCGCTCATCAGGCTCATGGCTTTTTTGACAAAGTCGGGACTCAACAGGTCGTCGTCAAACAATAGCTTTACGAAGTCGGTTCCTGAATTTAGCACTCCATCCAGCCAACAGAAAATTGGCCCACGGTCATCGGATCGCCAGACATAAGCGACCCTGTCTCCAAAAGACATTACAACTTCTTGCGTCTCATCCGTTGATCCATGGTCGACCACGAGCACGTCACACTTCTCAGACTGAGCCAAGGATGAGTTAATTGCGCTTCGAACCTGCTGGGCCCTGTTGAAGGTAGGAATCACAATGGTGACTCTGCTGCTACTCAACGGAAAATCCTGTTGCCAGTAATCTGCTGGTATCCGCGATAACGGAGGTGGCTGACGGATCGATTGTTGACCTCTTGTTGCTTAGATTGAACTTAAATTGGTTCTTCGCAAAATTGAGAATCGACTGCCCTTTTCCAGAGCCCACATTGAACACCCCGGTTATGGAGTTAGACGCGAGATGCACTACGGCCCTGGCGTGGAACTCGGCTGTAGAAAAATCACGAATGTTGTTCCAGCCAAAGATTTCTATCTCTCGCTTTGGACCCGAAGCCTCCAGCTTCTCCTTCAGGGAGGGTAAGAGAAATGAGCCTGACTGTTCATCCGAATACAGGCTGAATAGCCTTGGAATACAAATTCGGCCTTTAAGGGACATCGTCACGTCAGAGGCGACAAACTCCCCGGCTAATTTGGTTCGACCATAACTTCCCAAAGGTTCAGGCGGAGTAGCTTCTGAAATCGCCTTTTTGCTGTTGCCATAAACGTGGCTGGAAGAGACGTAGCTGACATGACCATCCGGATTTGCTTTCAGGAACTCTGCGATTATGTTTTCGGTACCCATTACATTCGTTTGGTACGCCTGTTTTAAATTTGACGAAACTAAAATTGTAGGGACGATGGCCGCCGCATGTATTAGGTGGGTGAAGCCCCGCCCTGACGTCATGAAATTTCGAACAAAGGGACGGTCATTGATGTCTCCGGGGAAAAGAGTCACTAGGTGGTTGAGGGGGCTTGCATTCAAGGCTTTGCAAATCTGCTGGCCTAAAACTCCTCTGCCCCCAGTGACTAAAAAGGACTGCGCGTCATTGCTGGACATGGCTCCCCTTCATTTCTCAGCACAGTTACCAGTGCACTTTGTCAAATAGTATCTGGCTGAGGGGCTTTTCCCCTCAATCGCAAAGCATTTCTCTGTTACGAAGCGTCACTCCTCTTTGATTCCCCTCCGAGTGACTAAAGATTATTATAATGTACTAATTTAATTTTCATCTTGCGATGGTGGACTTTAGGCCAGGGAAGGGTGCTTCAAATGCCCAAGCCACTAGATGAATCAAATAACTCCAATCAACCCAGAGCCCCGTATGTACTCACTAACTGTAAGTCTGGATTCTTTTCCAAGTTTGGATCTGAAGCAATTGCGATTGGTTGGCTGAGAACCGCTCTTTCAATAGCGACCCCGAGCGTTGAAAAATACTGTTAAGGGAACTGCAAACAGCACCTTTGTTATTTTTTCCAGAGCTGCAGTGGTAAGCGACACTCAGCCGACTACGACCGAGACCACTGGCCAACCTGCAATTCCTAGCGGTCAGGCAACTCCCTCAAACTTAACCTCTGCAGCTATCCAGCCAGCCGCAGTGATTTCAACCAGTGTCCCCGCCTGTGCGGTGGCAGTAAACCCAAACCCAGCACCCAACCAGGCTGGTTTGTCAACTGCATGGCCATTAACCTACTCTGACAATGAACATCTTCAGCAGCAACTGCGTCAGGGGCACAGGCATACAGACAGCAGCCGCACTGTGTGAACTAGCTCCAATCGTTGCCGGCAGTGTTTCTAACTCAACTCCATGCGAAGGCCCTTCTTGGTCTTAAGGTTCAAGCACAGGATCCAGCGAACTTAGCTTTAGTTGCGGGCATTAAAGCATTCGCCAGTGAGCCACAAGCTAGGGCAGATATAAAAGCCTCCAAGCTCCAAGCCCTAAGCGGGTAAGCAGGAAGCTTTATGCCAATTGGCCTTTCAGTGACAACAGTTTGCAAGTTGGCGCCAATGTTTATGCTGGCACGCCCAAGCCCACGAAAAACAACTCAATTGTCAGCACCCAAGTATTGGTAGCTAAACCCGTCGTCACGACACCCAACGGTCTGAACAACTAGGTGATTCGCAGAAGCGCAATCGAGCCTGGTTTCCTAATTAATCTGCCCGCCAGTTGAGACCCAATTATTACTCCACTACCTGGCAAGACAAGCACCAAATCAAACTCGCCATTACACAGCTCAAGCTAGGTGGTAATTTCAGGAACTCTCGGCACATACACCCTTGCGGTTAATCAATTAAATGAAAGTAACCAGAGCAGTAATCGGCCGGCGCGGAGCCCATTTTTTTGGTTATTGGCAATAGAGAGGCTCTTGAGTCTTTTGAGGGCTACAGGCACATAAATCCTAGAGGGGCGACAACGCTGTAGATGCCCTAATTTCTACCAGGGCTATCGTGCGCTTGAACTTGGTTGTCTAGTAGTAGAAGGTGAGTGCGATCTTCTTCACTATCTCGGAGCTGGCCCTATCCGTAATGGTTTTTAGGTTCTTCTCAGCGTTGGCTGGATTTTCGGCTAACTTGAGCCCTTGTCTGATGGCATCCGTGACAGCCGGGACCGAAATCTGGTGAACGGCAACTCCGCTGTCTCCAAACCATTCGTCACAGCAAGCCGTTGAGGTTTGTACTGGGACGGCACCCATGGCCATAGCTTCCAACATGGAGGTGCTGATTCCGTCACTTTCAGATAGACCAACGTAAATCTTTGATTTTGCAAAGAGGGCAAGAACCTGTTTGTTACTAAGCGCCCCTTTGCCAAAGGCTGTGATTTCGAGTCCAGTTTGCTTGGAGACTCGTGCTGCTAGCTTCAAGACAGATCGGTTGGCCGAGTAGACAACTATTTGGTAGCCCTGCAGTTCTTGGCACATGCCTCAGACTGCCTCGAGGGACACTTTCCCCCTGCCTACCCAGCCGTGGTAGCCCTTGAGGGCAAGTATTTTGCGATCGCTCGGGTCGAGTCGAGGAATCGCAAGGTCGACTTCAGGTAAGCCCCCTGCGTTTGGAATAACCGGCATGACGTGCCCGGTAAAACCGAGGCTTCTCGAGGGAACCACATCCCTGTCACACTCCGCGGCATAAACATCGGCGGGGGTCAAAAGCTCTTGAATTTTTGCCTTGTGTTTGGGGAATCTCTGAAACCAAAATATGTCGCTGCCTCAGTTGGTTACCCTGAATTTGAGGGCCTCTGGCTTCTTCCTGGACAGAACCCTGTGGCTTAGGCACCCCGAGTTTTGGAACTCTAGAGCGTGGAGTACGCTTGGGCGGAAGGATTTTACTAATGACATTAAGATTCGGCCTCGGAAGAAATTATTTGCAAACTTATCTAAAATTCAGAGTGGAAGGGCGAAGAATCGAGCGAGTGGGGCCAACTCGAATCTTGCTGGGCCAGAACTGTTGAGTAACTTCTCAAGTTGAGAGCGGACCCTCCTTTGCGGCGAACTAGGGAAGAGCAGGAAATCGATTTTTTGACCCCTAAACTGAGCGAGCCAGCGAGCAGTATGAACGCTGTCTAGCATGTATACGAGCGAAATTCTTTTTCTCGCTTCCAACAATAACCCTCCTTACCTAGCCTTAGGGAGGTCAGTATCACCTACACTAAGGCTTCCATCGAAAAACGAGTCTCTCTCAGCCAACAAGGATAGAACGTCTCCTGCTTTGAATTGTAGCTGTGATGTTCTGGTATCCCGCTAAGCATCGAAACCTACTCGGATGTCCTGGAGCGGACTACTTCAACTCGGAAATAGCCAAACCCATTAAAAAAGCGATGAAGAGGTAGCTTTACGACATTTAGGTGCCTAGAATTAATCTTCTTGAACTTTAGGCTGAAACTTTGGACCCCTTTCGATAAGAAAAAAGGTCACTACGGATTAGCGTCAGGTGCGCTAATCTCGAGTGGCCTTCGAAGAATAGTTAACCGGTTGCGCCTGAGAGCCGGGAGCAAATTTGAATTGATGGACCACGACCGTTGCCTAGAGGAGGACGTAAAAAAGACGCTCTTGAGGCCAACGAAGAATCATGGCTTTTATGAAGTGGCAGCACCTAAGTCAAACATTCACGCAGCCGTATCCCCAATTTGGGCTCAGATAAGTGCCTAAAAGCCATTAACTTCGACAGTTCATTGGTGCCAAGTACGCTCTTGGAACTTGTAGCGTGACTGCCTCACTTCACTGATCACTGACCGCTCACGGCTTTTGGTGTGGGCTCGGGGTGGAATCATGAGGCCGTCGTCTAATTGCATTGCATTCGTAGGCTCAATGTTGTGCACCGGCGCATTATCTGTCTCTCTTGACCATCCTGAGGGAGCTTAGGCGTTAAATTTCTTGGAGACCTCAAGGGTTATTACACCCAGGAACAGGGGAATAATGCCGGTTCACGTCTGCGGAAACTTTTGATCATTTAGCGACAAACCAAATAGTAAGTAGAGAATGACCTGATGGTTATCGAAGACTCCGCAGAAGCTTATTTTCGAAAGTCTCATGCCATCAAGGCTGGGCACATGGGGGACGCGGCTTGGTTTTAATTCTTTGGGAGCACACTTCTTTCAGCTGGAGGAGGGGCATACACAGTTAACGATTCTCAGGTACATGATCACGCCAACATTATGCAGGCTCAAGGAATGAATGCAGTATAAAGATTCCAGCATGAAGTAGTTGGGAAGAACTTTAGATTGAACACCCCTTCAGCTGTAATTTTGATCGGGCAGCTTAACGTCAATGATGAGTTACGCGAAGAAGGAGGGCCCTCGTGGATTACCATTGGCCATCTGAGTCCTGTTTAAGGAGTTCACCCTAAAACTCATTGAAGATTGGGTCGCTCGGACCCTGTGGCTTTTCTACCCTTTAGTAATTTAGAAGCCCTGAGCAAATCTTTGACGAATGTTCCGCAGCTCTTGTGGCTGAATGACAGAGAAACTAGGCCATTTTTTATTTCGGATAATGAAATGGCTCCCTACTGAAAGTATTCAGAGTCAGATCAATTTTTCCAGTTGGAAGCTTTATCTCAAAAAATGACTTGACCCCTCCAGCTTGGTCCAAGAGGACCATGCCCTACGTGATTCACTTGGCCCTATCCCCCCAAGCGGGCCTTGGCTTTTTTATCCTTTTGCCAATGGGGGGTGAACCCCATACAAATCTCGTAACACAAATCAAATCCAACTCGTGCATTGGTCGGTGGAGAAAAGGCTTCCAGTTCAAATGCTTTTTCAGCCAAGGGTGTCGAATGTTGCTTGGATTAAGGGGGATAGAAAGTTGGCATGGTCTCTAATAACAGACCCAAGAGTTTCTTGAACTAAATCACAAGGTGGTATCGTTCAATTTAAATTGAAGGAGGCCAGCATGCTGATGCACGGGCAAAAAAGGTTCCATCTCTCAAGAGGGGCCCGTAAATCTAAAATTCTTTCTGTGCAGTCAGGCGTGGTTTTACAAACCAAACCTGTTTATCTCATCGCTGAATTGTCTCCTCATCCAGAATTACGAGTAACTCTATTTCCATCAAGGCGAGAGTTCCGAAACCATTCGTCAGCGGACTCAGGACTCCTGAAGCGTATAACCGAATGGCTGAGATTGCCTCTGTTAAGTGGGTCGGTGAGGGCCAAGAGCCCTCCAAAACACCACAAGCGAGGCTTGGTTCCGGTCATGCGTAGTCGAGGATTAGGAGGCATGCTGGATTTTGAAGGCCGGCGAGACCGCAGCGGTAAATTTTCTATTTATGCAGTGACAAGACGAACTGCGGATTTCTATACTCAAGTTGTTTTGTCGAGGTCCAGTCAATGAAAATCGCTGTAGCTGTTTTTGGATACAACAGGCCTTTGAAGCTCGCTAAGACCCTTGCTGCATTGGCGCAATGCAGCAAGTTCCTGGAGTTTGATGTCTTTATAAAAATTGACGGACCAAAGTCGGACTCAGAAGCCCATCTAGTACTAGAGTCCTCTGACATCTCCCAAGGCTTGGCCAATATGCACGATAACGTTCATCATGAGGCCAGAGGTCGTAATCTTGGTCTGGCTGGCAACGTGAGGGCAACTATCGACGAATTGCTGAAAACACATGACGCCGTAATTGCGGTCGAAGATGATTTGCACCTAGGTAAAAATTTTTTAGTTGAAATGCGCTCGCAACTCAAGTTGAAAAGAGGAGACGAGGGCGTTTTTTCAATCTCAGGACATTCATTGCCAAGCCTTCAGACCGAACAGAATTCCTGGGAGTCTTCTTATTTTTCCAGCTGGGGCTGGGCTACCTGGAAAGAGCGATGGGCCGAAGTGGATTGGCAAGCAAATTCGAAGATGACTTATGCCACTTGGGCTAAGCTGGACCTCTACGGAGTTCGATTAAATAGAAAAATGCTTAGATTAGCGATCGGCGGAGAGATAGACTCTTGGGCTATCTTTGTCTTCCTGCATTGCGTCAAGAATGGGATGCTAAATATTTCCCCTGGCAAATCTTTGGTGCATAATTCCGGACTTGACGGAACAGGTGTTCACAGGGACTCGACAAAAATTTTCGACATAACGCTGGAGATTTCTGCAAGTTATGCTGGAAAAGATGGCCACCTAAAGGAATCAAAGAAAGCTCTATTGAGGGAAATGTTGTTTTATCTTGGGAGCGCATCTCCTTTCACGTTGGCTATCTCGATTTTGAGGTTTATATTTTTTCTTCCGGCATTCGTTTTCGTTCAAAGCGCGAGAAGGTGACTCTAGGCATCGTCATACCTACACAGCCCGGTAGAGAGCTTCTCTTGCTAAATTGCTTTAAGTCGGTTCTGCAGTGCGACCCCAGTCAAATTGTGATCGTGTCCCCAAGGCCGGAAAATTTGAAGAGCTTACTCCCTCTTGATGAACGCATTATTTTTGTTGAGGATTCTGGCACCGGTGCCGCAGCAGCCATCAATCTAGGACTGAATCGTTTGACCAGCACCTACGCGGCTTGGATTGGCGACGACGATCAGCTTATTAAAACTGGCATTGCGTCCTCTGTGTCGTTGTTGCAATCGGATAATGCGGTGATGGCCACCTACGGCGACTGTCGTTACAAGGTTGAAAATGGAGGTGTGGCCCTTTACAAGCCTGGGGTGAGTGCGGCCAAGACTCCCGGAAAAGTCCTTAATAAAATCCCCCAGCCCGGTAGCATTTTTAGGCGGCTCCCCACAGGGGAATTCCCTCAGCTCCAAGAAAAATTGAAGTTTGTTTTTGACGAACAGCTTTTTATCGATCTTGCGAAACACGGGACGCTGCGCTACATCAATGAACCCGTCGCCACTTATCTCTGGCACGAGAACTCATTGTCAGCGGGGCAAAGGCGCGGTGCCATTCAAGAGGCCGTTGAACTGAGATGGCGAAATTCAGGGCCCCTTTCCAGGGCGGTTTTTCTTATCCCGTGGTGCGTTATGCTCCTTGATTCGATCGTCCCAACAAAAGCGTACTCTAGGCACCTCGGGAAAAAGAGGTGGATTCGTGAGTCCTGAAAACTCAGCTCTGCCTACGCCGAAGGGACGTCAGGCGCTTTACATTTTTTGTTCACGCGCCAAGGTTTGACCGAAACCGAAACCGAAACCGAAACCGAAACGGAAAACTAAGCCCCTCTTCTCGCCAGGAGGAGGGCGCCCCTCACGGTTTGAGATGTGCTGCAAGCACTGGAGTGAAAGTTTTCCCTAAACCGTCCAACTAGGTGCCTAGGATCTTCTGTGAGAAGTTCGCCAGAGCTCTCAGGGAGACGAGCTTCTTTCCCAGCAGAGGCAACAAAGCCCCTCTCGAGGGGCTGGCTAGCACCTCTTCTCAGAGAAGATTCCTTGACTGTCACCGCCGTTAAGCGAGATTCAGTCTCCAACCTAAATTGTTTTGTAGGGGCGGGACTTGACTGTCCTTTGACTCAAAAATTGGTCTTAGGCATTCACTCGTTCACGAGTTACGTTGACCTCCATTCAAAGGGCCTTGGTTTGTCACCGCTCGCTGAAAACGGGACCAGAAACGCTCTTTGAAAAGTAGACCATCCACGAGTGTCAAGCCCCGAGTTTCTTAGAGGCTCGTTTAGACTCGTTCCATCTCTCTGATGGCGGGCAGGTTTGAATAGAAGTTGGTCTCGGCCTTGACCGGCGGCACGTGACCGATCTCGCCAGGAAGTATGCACTGCACACAATCGACTACGTGAAGTTGGATTTGGAAGGCCATGAGCTAGAAGCGTTGAAAGGAGCCAGTCAACTCCTGCAGTCGCACAAAATCAAGGCGCTAACGTTCGAATTTGGTGGGTGCAATATTGATTCTCGAACGTACATCAAAGATTTTTGGCAGCTTCTTGTTGACGGTTATGGCTACACCCTTTACCGTCAGCTTTCCAGGCGTCGCCTGTTGCGACTCGACTATTATTCCGAGTCTCTGGAAAGGTTTAACTGGCAGAACATTCTCGCTTGTGCACCAGGAGTAAATCCGTCCTGGAAGACTCTTCATTAGCCGATGATCATAATCTGCGAGAATGGCCGTCTCGGTAATCAACTTTTTCAATACCTTTCCCTGAGGAGCCTTTTCCCGGATCAGCGGCTAGTTCTTTGGGGTTTTGACGATTTAGTTGGTTTAGTAACAAGCCTGAATTCAACCGTTATCGGTGCGAATACATTCCCACCGTGGTTGACACCCAGCAGACTTGGGCTCGTCCTTCATGTTCTAACTGTTCTGCGTCTAGTGGGTAGAATCCGCGAGACTCGAAGTGATTCACCTTACAAACTGCAGAAAAGGAGAGGCTTGTTTTGGGATACATACGTGGTCGAGTCATCCTTTTTTCAAAATTTTTATCATCCAAAAGGTGGGAGATATTGGACTTTGACCCTGTGAAGAAATTGTCGACAGCAAGCACCTCATGGCCTTCAGATATGAGTCGTTCGCATAAGTGGGAGCCAAGAAATCCGCCTGCTCCAGTGACTAGATATCTCATGCTTTTAGAGTAACAACAATTCTGATGCCAAGGTCTGAAATAACCTACTGCGCTCGAACAATTGCATCAGATTGATTTAGCACATACGCAACAACAAGTGAGGCGTTGAATTCAGTTGGGCAATTGAGCATTTCCTGACCGCGCTCTAAACGTCGAGCCCTAATGCTCATTGAATTTTTATGAATCGAGACGTTTTACGCATCTGAGCCTAGAAAAAGAGAGTTATTTCAAGCCCCCTAGTGTTCATAAGGTACAGGCTAAAACGAAGATTAGCTGAACCAAGGCGTCGCTTTATTAGATGCTGCAGAACCCAAAGCAACTTTGTAGATTGATATGGTGCAAAAGCAATCCAGGCAAAAAGTCTTCAATGTTCGTCAATATTGTGAGACGGTTTTCCAAGACCCTGGGCTGAAGCGCATTGCTCTTTACGAAATAAGTCGGATTCGCTAAATTGATCGCCCCAGGAAGTAAATTACCGAAGAAATAGAGTTAACAATGGATTCTTCTCAGCAGTTTCCTCCTTGGACACTGCCGGCAAACCTTGTAAACGTCACCGTGGGAGGGACCCTCTAGAGGCTGTCCTCAATCAGCTTTCTCCAGTATTCCAGCCATAATGGCCCCACGGTGCTGGACGAAAAGGGTAGCGACTCTGACTCAATCGAAGAAGTTAGAGCATCTGCTGACCAGCCGTTGGTTCTCACCAAAGGGACGCCAATTAATTGCATGTTGTCGGTCCACGTGTCGTCGTGGACCACCGGCAATGATCCTCGGTAGAGGACCTCCCAGAAGCGATGCGTGTCCCGTCCATTTCCCCTCGGAGCAGCGACGAACTGAAACGTGGATGAAATCAGAGCGGTTTCAACGCAAGACATTCTCAACTGATAGTGAACGATTCGGGCGTGCTTGGAATAATCTGCCTCCGTCATATACGTTCTCAGGGGGTGGGTTGCTCCGAATGGGCCAACCATAATCTTGTTACTTTTTCTGTTCATCTCGTACTGTTTCAAAAATAGATGTGGCATCCCATTTCTGCCGTGGGGCCGGTTCTCCAGGCCAATAGGGATTCCGTGTAAGAGCCCATCATTCGGAAGAAACGAGTTCTGAAGTAGCACTTTTCGCACTGAGGATGGAAGTCTGTGGTCGAAGGTAGTCCAGTCCCTGTCGCTATTTCCAAGGATCAACACTTTGGGCGAGCTTTTTGATCCAAAGTCCTCAAGTTACATTTCGAAATCGTGGCCGGAAACAAAAAGGACGGTTGAATTTCGGATTGCCGAGTCGCTGCTGCGATCGTTATCGCTGGAGTACTTGGCATCTGCCAAAGATGCGAAGCCATCTCCCGAAACTCGTCTTGCGTCCACGCTATTTCTCATAGCTAACTTAACAACAGGCGTAATTGCCGTTTCGATTTTTCTCAACACCAGTGATTTTGAGATAGTCAACTCCCACCCCTTAGTTTAATGATTTCACACCACTGTACATGCAGGTGTTTCGCAACTTCAGGAGCGCTTTCCATTGCTCGCGTCCCGACCGAAGTTTCTCATGGGGGGGGTGACGTCTAGCAATCAACTTCCCATAGACCTGTATCAGCGCAGGTAATAGGCGTGCAGCAATGTGAGACATTGTTGAGGACCAACCTGCTTTCAGAAATTGCAACGTTGGCTGTTCGGGTGGCCCCAGAGCGCTGCACTCCCAATTGCGTCTTGGGCTTTAGTTATAGTTATTTCTAGTATGGAAATCACCCTAGAGGGGAACTCAGCGGAAACTTCGAACTTAACTCAGCCAACGCAGCTACAGACCGCTGTGCTGCTAATCACATTTAGACGACAAGCGCACACGAGGGAAGTTCTCGAGGCTATTCGGACTGCAAGGCCAACCAGGCTCTACTTCGCATCTGACGGTGCTCGGGAGGGCAATGAAGGTGAGCGTGAGCTTGTGTCGGGTGTGAGGTCTCTAATCAGTGAAGTTGATTGGCCCTGTGAGGTACATACCTTGTTTCAAGACACAAACCTAGGCTGCGGATCTGGGGTAAAAGCGGCTATCGATTGGTTTTTCTCTAATGAAGAAAGTGGCATAATCCTGGAAGATGACACGGTCCCGAATTTCAGTTTCTTTTTATTTTGTCAAGAACTATTAAGTCGATACGAAACTGATACTCGTGTTGGCCTAATATCCGGTACAAACCACGTCGCGAGTGTTTCTTCAGACAGCTCCTATTTTTTTTCAAAAAACAAGAAGACCTGGGGGTGGGCTACTTGGAAACGGGCTTGGGATTTGATGGACTTTTCCATGGCCTGGAGGACCGGGGTGCAAGCGAATTCCGTGAGAATGAACATGGGTGTTTCGAAATAATTTCCAAAGTACTGGGATAAGACATTGACACTGATTGATCAAGCCAAAGTCGACGCGTGGGATTGGCAGTGGTGTTTTGCTCTCGCTTCTCAGAATTTACTTACTATTTTTCCGTCGCATAATCTCGTGTCAAACATTGGCTTTGGCAACGAAGCGACTCACACCAAGGGCCACCCTCGGCCAGAGTTTTTATACTCAGCACCTCTCCAATTCCCCCTCCATCACCCAGCGCTTGTGTGTCCAAATTACAACTTTGACTTGAAATACGAGAAGGCAGAGCTCAGAAAAGCAAGCCTGTTTTCCAGAACTCGAATTTCTGGAATCATGAGGAGATTTTTCGGGGGTTCCTTTTTGAAAAGGGCAGGAATCTCAAAAAGCCCCAAGACTCAATAGCATTCGAGTCTGTTGAAACCTATGTAGAAAGGCTGTTGCCTCCAGACAAGAGAGAAGCATGGTTAAATCAATCTCTTGCTGGATGCTCAACGTTTGAAAAACGGCAAATCAAGGTTGAGAACGGCTTTCAACAAGACTCAAATAGGACCAATTCACTTTTTTACTTGAAGCGTGATCAGGTGCTTGGGTAATTTTGTCTCAAGGTATCTTTAGCTCCCTCCTCGCAGATCCAACTCATCTCTTCAAACTCCCTGGAATTGTTTAATCAAGAGGCATGCCTCGAGAAAAGGTGGCCTCATCAGCAAAATTCAGTAGCTGGACTTTTTGCCGTGCACGTTCAGGCATAGCGAGCTTACATAAACATTTCAAAGGTGCGCATGGTCAAATTGAGAGATGAACGAGAACGCTGCTCGAGGGCGTAATTCCAAAAGCAACATCCTTTTGGTGTTGTCAGAGGCATGGAAATGGTAATGTCTCTGGTTATGGAGAAAACGGTGAATCCCTCGGCTTCTTTGGGGGTCATCATTCCAACCATGCCGGGTAGAGAGAAGTCGTTCAAAGAAAGTTTTGAGTCGGCTCTTGAATGCAGGGCTCACGAAATCGTTATTGTGACACCTAACCCCAACATCTTGAAGAACCTTATTTCAAAACACTCAGAGGTAAGAGTCCTGCAAGATTCTGGCGTTGGGGCCGCCGCAGCCATAAACATTGGATTGAGAGTACTCGAGTCAAGTTTCGGAGCATGGATTGGCGACGACGATAAGTTAATTAAGGATGGAATTATTGAGTCGCTTGCAAGACTTCAAATGAATGACCTAATAATTGCTACTTATGGGCAAGTTTTCTACAATAGCGATTCGAGACGAGTTCTCTACAAGCCTGGTCTCTCAGCTGAAAGGACGCCCGGTCGGCTGATCAACAAGGTTGCGCAACCCGGCAGTGTATTTCGCAGGCTCGACTCGGGCAAATTTATGGAGTTGAATGAAAATCTCAAGTTTGCGTTTGATGAACAGTTATTCGTAGATTTAAGGAGATTTGGTAATTTGAGTTACATAGAGCAGCCCGTCGCAGAGTATCTTTGGCATGCTGGGTCCCTATCTGCTGGACAGAGAAAAGAAGCGATACGCGAGGCTGTCGCCTTGAGGTGGAAAAACGCTAGTCTGGGCAAAAAAGCTATTTACTCCTTGCCGTGGATGCTGATGCTTATTGACGCGGAACTTCCCAGCCGAACCTTTGCACGGCGTCAGACAAAAAAAAGCTGGCAAATCAATGAAATTCCCTAGACTTTGGCAGGAGCCGACTAACTTAATCAGTCGCTACATAACAAGGAATCAGCATTGATTATTTTCTGCGAGCGGGGAAGACTCGGGAACCAACTTTTTCAGTACTCTTGTTTGCGCGATCTTTACCAGGGCGAGGAACTGTTGCTAGTTGGGCTTGACGAGTTGTCGGATTTTGTCGAGAGAGTCGATGGTCGGACTATCGCGTCAGCTTCCTTACCAGCCTGGCTGCCTGTTGGCAGGCTGGACCTTGCTCTCCGGGCCCTTTCTAAATTGCGGATTATCGGACTTGTGTCCGAGAGTAGCAGCCAGGACTCATACAAAGTGACTCGAAGGCGGGGGCTTTTCAGATCGTTTTTTTTGGCAAGTGAGGTGTATTTCCAACATAGAGACATGACGGATAAGCTCGCGGGCAACTTCAAGATTAAAGAATCCAATTTGACCGAGGCGCAAAAGTGGTTGAGGGCAGAATCGATAAGTCATACAGGTCAAAACTTGGTGTTCGTTCATGTGAGGCGCGGTGACTACTTCTCCTGGCCGTCCAAAGAGCACCCTGCCATACTTGAGCTGGAATGGTACGGAAATGCTATGGACATGATTCGTAGTTCCGTTGAGGACCCAACTTTCCTGGTATTGACTGATGATCGAGACTATTGCACTCGAGCCTTTCGAGGACAGGCCGATGTTTACATTTCTCCAAACTCAAGCACTGTTGACTTGGCAATCATGTCTTTGTGTAATAGCGGGATTCTCTCCGCAAGCACTTTTTCCTGGTGGGGCGCCAAGTTGTCCAAAGGAAACGATGAACCTAGGGGGACGTACTTAGCACCGAAATACTGGGCTGGTCATGACCGGGAAGAGCTTTACCCACCAGGTTTCGAGAGCTCTTGGATTACTTACATCTGAAGCCGGAGCACGCCCCTTACGGCCTAAGTCAAATGATAAAGGCTGGAGCTGCCTCAAACAACGATTGGTAAATAAATCTCTAGCGCAGGCTTCTTAAAACCAGTTTGTTGGTAGTGACAATTTACTCAGCTTGCGCCACGCTTAGCAAGCGCATGGAGAGTTGCAAATAATCGCCTCAGTAGGGAAGAAAAACTGGCAACGAAATAGTATCGAATCTGGGCTGATCTCGTGCCAGGAATTTGAATGGATCGGTCACCGCGGGCATGCATAAGAAGCCAGCCTAAGCGAGACTGCCTTCTTAGTAAGTAGCCGTGGACCTTAGAATGAAGATGCAAATTATAGACTCTCACGTGCGTTCCATCCATCAGCTCTGCAACAAGAGGGCCCATCGATGTAAGCGTGAATTTGGTATTTTCCAACTCCCTCCGCCCTAGCAAGTGTTGGTTTGGGGGGTCAATAAATTTGGTCGAAGGGGATTGGTGTATTGATATATTTCTGGGATCTTGGCCTCCAACCCACTGACCGAGTTGTGCGGCATCAACTACTCCGCCCACCTCTAGAATGCTCAGTCGATCAGCCTCAAGTAAATTGGTAGTGGTATCTTTCTTTGCGGCGCTTATCATCGTAGGTAGAGGGTGAACCATTTGACAGCTAGCTTGAGCCCAACCAGCCAGTAATTGCATCTCGTTAGCAAAGCCTGATTCTTTGTTTGCAAATTCCAATAGGGGATCCAAGGCCAAAATGTCATTGCAGTAGAAGACAGAAGCAATGGCCTTTTCTGGGTTGTGAAAAGGGAAGAACAATCCCTTGCGACCAGTCTTTTCAATGTTCCCCACTAGATCATCTGTCTTGAAGAGAAGCTGGTCCAGTTCTGCGTGAAAAAAACTCTGTGTACCATAGCGACTTGAAAACTGTGATAAAACGAAGAAACGCTCAAGCGTCTTCAACCAAAAAGAATCCCTGAACGAATGATCAGCGTTTACATTTTGAACCACATTGTTGAAAACAGTTGGGTCGTAGAAAGACTCAATTGGGTGAATACGGATGAGATCCCTCAATTGCCTAGATACTGCGGCCTGATTGGCAATAAGGTTCACACGCATGCCGCTATGCCGTAAAGCTAGCTTTATTGAAGGGACAACGTACTTTGGGAGGCGGTCACCAATGAACACAAAGTACAAATCGTTAGAGGGTTGCATTCATCCGGCTTATGACACTGAGAGAATTTGAATATGTTTTCAAACCAGTCCTCTCACTCTTATCGACCTAGCTCATTTGATGCCACTAGTAAATTACTTAGCCGCGTCCCAAATTTTTGTTCAACGCGCGACTAGGGCCCTTCGCTCTTCATATTATCATGAAGTAGATGTGAGACTCTTGGAAACCTCTGAGGCACGAGATGTTCATAGTTAAGTCTCGTCCAGGCCGGAAGCTTATCTTGCCCAACACTTCCCATTGAGGGTCGCAACTACTTAGTTCTTTTGTTCTCCTGTGGTTCACTAAGTCCCAAATGTTTCGAATTCGATGGCCTGGGCTGCCGACTTGGGTGATTGTTTCTAGTCGTCTCTGCGTGCCACTTGAGGTTTTGGATACGCTCTTGGGGGGGTCATCTAAGGGATGGGTGTCTATTCACTAAGAGCTGAGAATCCCTGACCAACAGAGCAAAGAGCTGCAACCTTTTTCAACTCAGCGATGTGTTTTAAGTTCTTAAAATACTTCAAGTGGTGCTGTCCACATCTCATGTGCATCGTGACACTTCGTCGCTGACGCGAGGGAAATAAACCTGCAGGTAATGTGGGCGACATCTCGAATCACTCCTCGATTCACCCGAGGCGAACGAGCGTCTCATTTTTTGGACCTTACTAAATTCTATGTCATGCGTAATCATAAAGGCTTGAGGTAATCTTCTCCCCTAAAAATTCTTTTTACGCGGGGACTCTCATCTGAAAAAGTCGGCCACTCGGCAAGCGGGAACAATCACTCAAAAACTGATGTGCATGGGTAGCATTGGAAGAAGTTGCTATCTTCGATCTGGCATGACCCCATTTTTTAGGTCCATAAATTATGAGAGTCGTCTTGCAGCCAACAACGGTTGGCAGGAAGACTATTACGATGACAAACAAAAAAAGAAAACGGCACTCCCCGGAGCAAATAGTTCGCAAAATCCAGGAAGCTGACCGGGTCCTCGCCGAGGGCGGTGATGTTGCTGCCGTGTTGCGGCAGCTCAACGTCACCGAGGCAACCTATTACCGGTGGCGTAACCAGTTCGGCGGCCTGAAAGCTGAAGACGCGAAAAAGCTGAAACACCTGGAGAAACAAAACCTGCAACTGAAGAAACTGCTTGCTGAGGCAGAGCTTGAGAAAGCAGTGTTGAAGGAGCTGGCTGAGGGAAACTTTTAGGCCCGGGCAGGAGACGAGCAGCCGTCATTCACGTGATGCGAGTATTCGACATCAGTGAACGGTTGGCTTGTCGCCTGGTCGGGCTTGCTAGGTCTTCTTTCAGACGGCCATTGAACCGCGACACTGTCGATGACCCTGACAAGGCCCTGCGGGCCTGGCTGCGCGCGTATGCGCGCAAACACGCAAGGTGGGGTTATCGGCGGGCGTATGTCGAGGCTAGAAACGACGGCTGGGTGGTCAACCACAAGAAAATCCAGCGTTTATGGGGTGAGGAAGGCCTCCGGGTGGTCGTGAGACGCCGTCGGAAACGAGTCGGGGTGTCTAATCTGCCCACCATCACCAAGGCTGCAGCCCCAGGGGATGTGTGGGCTATTGATTTCCAGTTCCACTCAACCTCAGCCGGGAAACCGTTAAAGATCCTCTCCATCGTTGATGAACACACCAGGCAAGCCTTAGGCGGGCAAGTCGAGTATTCAATCACCGCCAGTGACCTCATCGACCAGCTTGATGTCCTTGCCATTGAACACGGTTCGCCAAAGGCCCTCCGGATGGCTAACGGGCCAGAGTTCATCTCGAAAACCCTCCGCGAATGGGCCAACGAAGTGGACTTAGTGTTTATTCCGCCAGGGCAACCCTGGCGCAATGGGTTCATCGAATCCTTCAACGGCAGGCTCCGGGACGAATGTCTCAGTGTCAACCAGTTTTACTCCCTCAACCACGCCAAAGGCATCATCGGGATCTGGAAGGAGGATTACAACACGACCAGGCCGCATTCATCACTGGGATATTTGGCCCCAGCGGTTTATGCTCAACAGTGCACCCACTAAAAACCAGTGACGACTCTCAGAGGCACTGGACCTAAAACAGGGGGCAGGTCAGATCCGAGTAAGCTCAGGGCTTCAAAGTGCGTGGCGATAATACTATTGCCATCAAAAGAGTTTTTCAGTCGAGAAATCAGGAATTCACCATTCTCCCCCTCACTCCAGGCAGAACGATAAAGTTCGACGACGGACTTCGAGTGCACTGTACTGAAACCGACCATGCCAAGAGCAGGCAATTGCCGCTGGAGTGCACACAAATTGCCGGTATAGCTATAACTTAATTACTTGGAGGTATTGTCAAAAGGCTAAAGATGCAAACTCCTACGGTTTGCAATTCCTACCAGGTGACTGGTTTCTCGGCTTCAAGCATGGGAGCGGCCGTTACTGGGGGAGGGCGACTTTACGCCCGGGCGAGTATAGATTTCCAAGTACTAATTTTCTTTACGGTGCTGAACAGAAACCGCACGACGCGGTCAGAAAAATTGGAAGTTTCGTAACCAGCTGGAAGCGTGCCAGCTGATGTATTTGCCATTTCAATCTCAATGGAAGCCGCCAAAGTCGCGGGGTCAAGGCCAGTGATAATCGTTGCCCCTGTCTCCAGTGCCTCTGGCCTCTCAATTGAATCTCTGAGACTTACCGCCTTGAAGCCGGCAATGGCTGACTCTTCGCTAATCGTGCCAGAATCAGAGATGACAACCTTCGCATCCAGCTGAAGTTTGTTGTAGTCAAGATATCCAAATGGCTCATGGAATGTGATTCCTTCAAGTCCTGACCTATCGAGGGCCTCAAGTCTGACCCTAGTTCGTGGGTGAGTAGATACTAAAACTGGAAGATTCCAATGGTCTCTAACGGCAACCAAACAATCGAGGACTTTTTCAAGCCTTTCAGGCAGGTCTACGTTTTCTTGTCGATGAACGGAAACCAGGAAGTAGCCATTTGCAGTTAGGCCTAGGTCCTCAACTGCTGTGGAGGCCGCGATTTTGTCTTTGTAGTGCTCGTAGATTTCCCTGATCGGAGATCCGGTTTTTTGAATGTACCTCGGGTGGATTCCCTCAGCAAGGAGGTTCCGCATTGAGTAGTCGTTGTATGGCAAGTTGAAGCTCGCAACATGGTCGACCATCTTACGGTTTAGCTCCTCTGGGACATTGTTGTCGAAAGAGCGGTTGCCGGCTTCCATGTGATAAACGGGGATGTGAAGTCTTTCCGCCACAATTGCGGCTATGGCGGAGTTGGTGTCTCCTAGGATCATCACGGCATCTGGCTTTTCTTTGAGAAAGACCTCTTCGGACTTCTTTATGACATCTCCCATGACGGTTCCCATGGTCGAAGTGTCGACGCTGAGGTAGTAGTCGGGGGCCCTGAGTTCTAAGTCTTCAAAAAATACTTCATTCAGCTTTGGATCACTATTCTGGCCGGTGTGGACGAAGATGTGGTCGGTGTATTCATCGAGCTTTGGAATCAGTCTCGAGAGACGAATGATCTCTGGCCTGGTGCCAACAATTGTTACTACTTTGAGTTTTTTCACAGCCCTAGTTCCTGCCTTATTTCTGGGATTGTCATCAGGAGCTGCTTCACACCCTCGACATCCAAACGCTCCGTGTTGTGAGAGGTGTAAGCATCAAGGTCAGCTTTTCTTTGTTCTCCCTCTTCGAAATACTCGGAATAGTTTAGGTCTCTTGTGTCCAGCGGAACCCGGAAGTAGTCTCCTAGGTCTTCTGCTTTTGCTCTCTCTTCGGTGCTCAGAAGAGATTCAAACAACTTTTCCCCGTGACGGAAGCCAATGGTCTTGATTTGATTTTCGGTGCCCCCGAACATCTCCGTTAAGGCCTTTGCGAGAGTCTCAATAGTTGATGCTGGGGCTTTTCGAACAAAAAGGTCACCGGTCTCGGCTTTCTCAAAAGCATATTCCACCAGATCTACCGATTCTGCCAGGGACATCAGGAACCGAGTCATGGTTGGGTCGGTAATCGTGATTGGCTTGCCGGAGCGGATCTGCGAAATAAATAGTGGGATCACAGAACCACGCGAATACATTACGTTTCCGTATCGTGTGACCGAGATGGTTGTGTCCGAATCTGAGTAATCTCTTGCAAAGGCCTGAGCCGTCTTCTCCATTAGGGCCTTCGACATTCCCATCGCGTTTATTGGATACACGGCCTTATCTGTGCTTAGGCACACAACACCCTTTACGCCATTTTCTATAGCTGACCTGAGCACATTGGCAGAGCCATTGATGTTGGTTTTTACGGCCTCTAGTGGGAAGAACTCAGCCGACGGCACCTGCTTTAGGGCGGCTGCATGGAAAATCAAATCTGACCCTCGCACGACCCTCTCGACCGATTCTGGGTCGCGAGTATCGCCCAGAAAGAATCGAACTCTTGGGTCAGCGATGGCGTGACGCATGGCGTCTTGCTTCGCTTCGTCGCGGCTAAAGATGCGAACCTCAGCTGCATCACTTTCAAGTAAGTGCTTGGCCATAGTCGATCCAAACGATCCAGTTCCCCCAGTGATTGTTACAACTGAATCCTTGACCGCTCTATTTTTGCTCATCAGTAGAGCCTAGCTTTCTATCGGCAGCTATGAACTCTTGACAAAGCTCATCTATCGTAGGAACTTTAGAATATCCCGCGAGCTTCCATAATACGTCACTGGCGTTTTGGTCCTCTGTGACCAAGATTCGATTCAAGGAATCAACCGCCTGCACAGGAGCGACTCCACTGGGCTTAAGCTCCAACGATTTAGCAAAGAGTTCCAGCAATTCAAATTTGTTCACCGTGTCACGTGGGAGCCAATGCTGACTAACTGGAGCAGTCCAGTCTCCCCTAAGCATGCCGATCGACAGCCGGGCAAATGCTGTGGTGGAAACCCCATTCCAGTGCTGGTTGACATAGCCATTTACCGGTCCTTTTGAAGCGACGGACTTAAACCAAGAGTAGATACCGGAATTTGTTCCGGTATCTCTCCCGACGATGGAACAGCGAATCTGAATTGCACCTTGTGAAAGATCTTCGCCAGCAATCTTTGACAAACCATAGAGGTCTTCAGCATCCCTAGTGTTGTTCTCCGAGTAGTTGCCCCGATCTCCCCTGTAAACGCAATCGGTGGCTATCTGAATCCAGTTGAATCCCAGTTGGGCTTTGGTCTTTGAAATCTGCGCAGGCAAGGACGTGTTCAGTAGACCAGCTAGTCGCTTGTCTTCATTCTTATCTCCGGACGACTTTTGTGGGATCCACCCGATGCAGTTCACTAGCCAGTCGCTTTCAGAGAGGCTTAGTTCGCGGGCTACCTGCTCAAACTCCATTGATTCGGCATCGAATGGAACCTCAGAGCTTCTGGAGATTGCAACAACTGGAATGCTGTTGACCTCCGCTATCCGCACGACTTCACTGCCCAACATGCCATTGGCACCAAGAACAATCAAGCGCTTCATGATTTAGCCCCCACCATAGAAAGCAGCTGAGCCTCAAAAGATTCCACTGCGAGCCCAGGCCCAAATAGCTCGGCTACTTTTGCAGCATTGTTCAAACCCAACTGTTTATGGTTCAATTCCTCGTGCGCCAACCTGAGGGCACTGGACGCAACGTCAGATGAGTCTTTTTCAAAAATTAAGCCCAAAAGGTCGCTACCAAAGGTCAGCTCTAAGCCTCTCAGTCTTGTACTCACGACAGGTAAACCCGAGGCCATGTATTGAAGGACCTTATTAGGCAAGGCGGTATTGGAAACCAATGAGGGCCTTAGAGGG